>Ga0308165_1001290_pt1 | contig 36109 bp, 37 predicted proteins | sample PhyWR2_FD_201032 | JGI IMG/M metagenome (GOLD analysis project Ga0308165, IMG submission 201032) | Phyllosphere microbial communities from UC Gill Tract Community Farm, Albany, California, United States - DLSLW.R2 | ecosystem: Host-associated > Plants > Phyllosphere > Unclassified | place: USA...
GCCTATCTGATGGTGCCCGACATCGACAGCCTGACCAAGCAGGCCCAGCAGCGGCTGGACGCCATCCAGCAGATGGAGGAGCTGGGCAGCGGCTTCTATCTGGCCATGCATGACCTGGAAATCCGCGGCGCGGGCGAAGTGCTGGGCGAGAACCAGAGCGGCAACATGATGGAAGTCGGCTTTCAGCTCTACAACGAGATGCTGTCCGAGGCCGTGCGCTCGCTCAAGGAAGGCAAGGAGCCCGATCTGCTGGCGCCGCTGTCGGTGTCCACGGACATCAACCTGCACGCCCCCGCTCTGCTGCCCGACAGCTATTGCGGCGATGTGCACCTGCGGCTGTCGTTCTACAAGAAGCTGGCGACAGCCAGGACCAGCGAACAGATCGACAACCTGCTGGAAGAAATCGTCGACCGCTTCGGCAAGCTGCCGCCGCAGGCGCAGACGCTGATCGACGTGCACCGGCTGCGCGTGCTGAGCCAGCCCTATGGCGTGGTCAAGGTCGATGCCGCGCCGGGGGTGATCACCATCACGTTCAAGCCCCAGCCGCCGATTGACCCGATGAACATCATCGGCCTGATCCAGAAGAACAAGCACATCAAGCTCGCGGGCAACGAGAAGCTGCGCATAGAACGCGCGCTCCCCGACCCGATGGCGCGCGCCCAGCTGGTGCGCGATGTGCTCAGGAGCCTGGGCCAGCCGCTCAAGGCCGAAGCGGTCGCGGCGTAATAACCGAAGGGGCGGCAAATGCGCCCCGGGGGTTTCCATGCGATGTGGCGCAAACCACAGCGTCCAGGAAAAAAAGACCCACGCACCCCCCAGGCTGGCACAAGATTTGCAAAAGCTCTCCTGCAGGCAGACCGCCTGCTTTCAGTTCTTTTGCGAAAGCCTTGCCATGCATCTTCGACGCCTGATTTCCGCCCTTGCCTGCGCACTCGCCACGGGGGCCACGGCCTTGCCGGCGCTGGCCCAGGGCAACTACCCCGAACGCCCTGTCAAAGTGATGGTGGCCCTGCCCGCGGGCGGCAGCGCCGACATGATTGCGCGCGTCGTGAGCCAGAAGCTCGCGGCCGAGCTGGGCCAGCCTTTCGTCGTCGAGAACCGCGCCGGCGCCTCGGGCCAGATCGGTCTGCCCGCCGTGGCGCGCGCACCGGCCGACGGCTATACGCTGACGGTCTCGCCGGCCTCGTTTCTCACGACCAACAAGAGCATCTTCAAGACCCTGCCGTATGACCCGCAGGCGGACTTCGTTGCCGTCACCAAGCTGGTCAACCAGCCCATGGTGCTGGTCGTCAAGGACAGACAGAAGTTCCCCAGCGTCGCGGCGCTGCTGGCGGCCGCCAAGGCCGCGCCGGGCAAGCTGACCTATGCATCATCGGGCGACGGCAGCCCCCAGCATCTGGCGGCGCTGATGTTCGAGACGCGCACCAAGGCCAGCATGCTGCATGTGCCCTACAAGGGCGGCGCGCCGGCCGTCAACGACACGCTGGCCGGCAATGTCGACATGCTGTTTGCGGTGCTGCCCGAGGCCTTGCCGCATATCCAGTCGGGCAAGCTGCACGCGCTGGGCCTGCTGAGCCCGCAGCGTTCGCCCGTGCTCAAGGACACGCCCACCATGGCGGAAAGCGGCTTTGCCGATCTGAATCTGTCGGCCTGGGTCGGCCTGCTCGCGCCCGCAAAGACACCGCCCGCGGTGATCGACAAGCTCAACCGCGCGGTGCACGGCATTCTGGCCGGCGACATCCGGACCAAGCTCGGCGAGAACGGCATGGAAGTCGCGCCCACCACGCCGCAGCAGCTGCAGCAGACGATTGCCGAGGAAATCAAGCTGCACGCGGAGCTGGTCAAGGCCGCGGGACTCACGCCCCAGTAAGCCCCAGGACGGGGTCTTGTCCAGCGCTCGAGGCGATAATACGCAGCCCATGCCGGTGCTTGCGCGCCGGCACTTTTTTCACCTATTGCATTCCACCGCCCCACAATGAGCGCCGCTACCGAATTTGCCCCCGGCCTGATGGTCCAGCGCACCCCTGCGCCCCTGCGTCTGAGCGACTACAAGCTCATCGCTTTCGACATGGACTCGACGCTGATCACCATCGAGTGCATCGACGAGATCGCCGATGCCACGGGCAAGAAAGCCGAAGTCGCGGCGATCACCGAAGCCACGATGCGCGGTGAGATCACCGACTTCAAGGAAAGCCTGCGCCAGCGCGTGGCCCTGCTCAAGGGCGTGACCGAAGCCGACATGGCCGGCGTGCGCGACCAGCGCCTGCAGCTCTCGCCGGGCGCGCAGACACTGGTCCAGGCCTGCCAGAAGGCCGGCCTCAAGGTGCTGCTGGTCTCGGGCGGCTTCACCTTTTTCGCCGAACATGTGCGCGGCCTGCTGAACATCGACTTCGTGCGCGCCAACATGCTCGAAAGCGACAACGGCGTGCTGACCGGCGCGCTGATCGAGCAGCCCTGGGGCGACATCTGCGACGGTGCCGAGAAGCGCCGCACGCTGCTCGAAGTCGCCTCGCTGCTGGGCATCTCGCCCGCGCAGTGCATTGCCGTGGGCGATGGCTCCAACGACCTGCCGATGATGGCCGCCGCAGGCCTGTCGGTGGCTTTCCACGCCAAGCCGCGGGTGCGCGCCGAAGCCCAGATCGCGATCAACCAGGGCGGCCTGGACCGCCTGCTCGAAATACTCCTTTGAGACCCGTGGACGCGGCGCGCCGGGCAATGGCCCGCGCCGCGCCCCGTCATTTTTGCGGCGGCGCGGCGCCAGCGCCCTAGAATCAACGCCAGCGCGCATAAAACGACTTCTTCCAAGCGCGCGCACTGCGCTGACCAATCGTTACCCGGCTTTCCCGCGGCAACGCTTGCATTCCGGCGCAGTCCCCCCATGTACTTTCCGTGAGTCCGAGAGCCTGGTTGCGCATGCAGCCGGCGCCGGTCTCCGCATGGGTCATCTGTCTGTTGACTTTTCATTTAGGAATCTCCGTGAACATTTCTTACCGCGCCACTGTTTCCGTGCTTGCCATGACCTGCGCCGCGCTGCTCGCGCCTAGCCTGGCCCACGCCAAACGCATGGGCGGCTCCAAGTCCGTTCGCCCGGCCAGCATTGGCAAGACCGCACCCGCGCCGGCACCCGTCGCAGCGCCCACGGCCGCACGCTCGGCAACGCCTGCCGCCGCACCGGCCGCCGCGCCTGCGGCAGCTGCACCGGCCGCTGCTGCGGCTCCCGCGGCAGCAGCCGCTCCCGCCCGCGGCCCCGGCATGATGGGCATGATGGGCGCGGCCGCCGTCGGCGCCGTCGCCGGCAGCGTGGTCGGCAGCGCGATCGCCGGCCCTACGGGCGACAAGGCAGCGGATGCCAAGGCCGCCGAAGCCAAGGCCGCTGAAGCCGAGGCCGCCGACCTGCAGGCCAAGGCCGACGCCGCCAAGGCCAAGGCAGAAGCCGCACGCGCCGCGGTCAAGTAATTCGACTGGCAGTCCGGGCCCGTCCCGGACTCCTGTCCCCCATGCAACGGAGCCTCAGGGCTCCGTTGTTGTTTGTCAGCGGATTCGCACATGGCGCCGGGGACCACGCCATAATGTGCCGTCATGCAAATCCTGCGCAACTCCATTCCACTGGCCCGTCTGGTCATGGTGTGGTTCGTCCTGACGCTGGGCTGCGCCGTGGCTTCACCCATCGTGAATCCGCAGTCGCTGCAGATGCTGTGCTCGGCCAACGGCAGCATGAAAGTGATCGTCGTCGACGACAACGGCCAGCAGGTCACGGCCAACGGCCAGCACGGGCTCGACTGCCCGCTGTGCCTGAGCGTCACCGCTCCGCCGCCACAGCAGGGCACCCCTTTTCTTGCCCAGCCCCAGCCGCTGGGCCGGGCGCTGCAGCCCGTGGTTTCGGCGCGCATTGCCGCGATCGCGGGCGCGCCCTTGCCGCCGCGCGGCCCGCCGGCCTGAACCTCTAGCCTCTGCGCGGCCATGCCGCACCGGCGCGCCTGCACGGGCCGCCGCCCTCCCCACTGAGGCCACACCCGGCCCGGGCGCGTTCGCACGCGCGCCCCACGCTGCGCCGCAGCGCCATCCCTTTATCTCCAAAACCGACCCATGGCCGCAGGGATTCCTGTCGCTGCGCCAGGCCACGGCTCTCGTTCGTCAAGACCAGATTTCCATGACCCGTATTCATGTGCCCCATCGCCGCCAGCCCCTGGCCGCGGCATTGCTTGCCGCCACCGCATTCACGGCCCAGGCCCAGGAGACCACGCCTTCGTTGCCCACGGTAGAAGTCACCAGCGCCGCGCCCCAGGCCAACGGCCTGCTGCCGCTGGACACGCCCACCGAAACCGCCAGCCGTCTGGGCCTCACGCCGCGCGAGACGCCGGCCGCCGTCACGGTGGTCGACCGCGCGACGATAGAAGCGCGCGGCGCGCGCAACACGCAGGAGATCCTGCAGGCGATTGCCGGCGTCACCGCGCACGACGCGCCCGGCAACATTGGCGTGAGCTACCGCGGCTTTGGCGGCAGTTCGCTGAGCCAGCTGTTCAACGGCATCCATGTGCAGTACAGCATTGCGGCGCGCCCGGTCGACAGCTGGATCTACGACCGCGTCGAGGCCGTTGGCGGAGCGTCGAGCTTTCTGTATGGTGCCGGCGGTGTAGGCGGCACGATCAACTACCTCACCAAGCTGCCCGAGCGCCACGACTTCTCCGAAGCCCAGCTGCGCCTGGGCAGCGACGATCTCAAGGAAGCCTCGCTGGGCCTGAACCGGCGCCTGGCCGACGGGCAGTTCCTGCGCCTGGACCTGAACCACAAGGACGGCGGCAGCTGGACCGACAGCACGCACAGCCGTGCGACCCAGCTTGCGACCTCGCTGCTATCGGACCTGGGCAGCGGCCTGCGCCACACGCTGGCCTACGAGTACCAGACCGAAACCGTGGACCGGCCTTACTGGGGCACGCCGCTGCGCAACCCCGCAACGGGCAGCTTGCGCATCGACGAAGGCACGCGCTTCAAGAACTACAACAGCGCCGACGGCCTCTATGCCCAGCGCGTGCAGTGGCTGCGCTCCATCACCGACTGGCGCGTCAACGACGCCCTGCAGTTCAAGAACACGTTCTATGCGTATGACGCCTTGCGCGATTACCGCAATGTCGAAAGTTATCGTTTCAACGCCGACAACAGCGCCGTGATCCGCTCGGCCGCGCTGCTGCAGCGCCACGACCAGCGCATGGTCGGCAACCGCAGCGAAGCCACTTACAACGGCCAGATCGCGGGCCGGCGCAGCGACTGGGCGTTCGGCCTGGAACTGAGCCTCAACCGCCAGACGCGCTTTCCCAACAGCCTGTCAGCGACCGTGAGCACGGTGAATCCCTATGCGTTTGACACCGAGCGCTTCTTCGACATTCCCGGCATTGCGCCGGGCTTCAGGCCCGACCGCGACAACCGCATTGAAACCACGGCGCTCTACGCCGAAAACCGCACCGCGCTCACGCCCGCGCTGCACCTGGTCACGGCGCTGCGCCACGAGCGCATTGCACTGGAGCTGACCAACCGGCGCGAAGTCACGGCCGCGAGCCCGGCCGCGTTCAAACGCAGCTACCAGCCGACCACGGGCCGCATCGGCGTGGTCTGGGATGTCGCGCCCGGCGCCAACCTCTACGCGCAGTACGCCACGGCCGCCGATCCACCATCGGGCGTGCTGTCGACGGCTTCTTTTGCCGATGTGCGCAACAACAGCGCGCTGACCACGGGCCGGCAGCTGGAAGTCGGCAGCAAGCTTGATTTCTGGAACGGCAAGGGCAGCGCTACGCTGGCCGCCTACCACCTCACGCGCAAGAACATCGCTTCGCAGGATCCGAACAACAGCGCGCTCACGGTGCTGGTCGGCGAGCAGTCGGCCAAGGGCCTGGAACTGGCGCTGGGCCTGCAGCCCAGCCGCGCCTGGTCCATCCAGGGCAATGTGGGACTGGTGCGCGCGCGCTATGAGAACTTCCAGCAGGGCGGCGTATCGCTGGCTGGCACCAGGCCGACCAATACCCCCGAAGTCGTCGCCAATCTCTGGACTTCGTATGCGTTCACGCCCGCGCTGCAGGCGAGCGCCGGGCTGCGCCATGTGGGCAAGGTCTACGCCAACGCCGCCAACACGCAAAGCTGGCCCGCTTACACGCTGCTGGACCTGGGGCTGAGCTACCAGCTCCAGCGCAACATGTCGCTGGTGCTGCGCCTGCGCAATGCCACCGACCGAATCTACGCGGCCAATGTCAGCAGCACCATGGCCTATCTGGGCGCGGCGCGCAGCGCCGATCTCACGCTGCGCGTGAGCTACTGAAAGCGCCGGCCATGCGACTGCACCCCAAACGCTGGCTTTATCTGACCCACCGCTGGCTGGGCATTGCACTGTGCGCGTTCTTCGCGATGTGGTTTGTCTCGGGCATGGTGATGATGTATGTGGGCTACCCCAAGCTCACGCCCGCCGAGCGGCTGGCGCACCTGCCGGCGCTGGATGCGGCGGCGCCGCTGCTGTCACCCGCGCAGGCACTGGAGCGCGCCGGCGTCGGCGGCGCGCTCAAGGACCTGCGCCTGGCCGCGGCCAGCGGCGGGCGGCCGGTCTACTTCGCCACGCCCGCGGGCGCGCGCGGCGGCGATGTCGTGGTCATAGACGCGCTGCACGGCGAACATCTGCCGCCCGTGGACGCGTCCTGGGCGCTGGCCAGCGCGGCCGCCTATGCGGGCAGCAGCCAGGGCCTGGCGTATCTGGGCAGCGTCGACGAGGACGCGTTCACGCATTCGCGCGGTCTGGACGCGCACCGCCCGCTGCACCGCGTGCAGCTCGCGGACGCCGACCATACCTGGCTCTATGTTTCCGGCCAGACCGGCGAAGTGGTGCGCGACGCGACGCGCACCGAACGCCTGTGGAACTACGCGGGCGCGTGGATCCACTGGCTCTACCCGTTTCGCGGCAATGCGTTCAATGCCTACTGGAGCGACATCGTCAACTGGCTGTCGGTTGCCGGCATTGGCGTGGCGCTGGCGGGCACCGCGGTCGGCATCATGCGCTGGCGTTTCACCCGGCCCTACCGCAGCGGCGCGCGCTCGCCCTACCCCGGGCGCATGATGCGCTGGCACCATGTCTCGGGACTGCTGTTCGCACTGATCACCATCACCTGGATCTTCAGCGGCCTGATGTCGATGAACCCCTGGCGCATCTTCGACAGCGGGGCCGCGCCGCTGCAGACCACGGCACTGCAAGGCGGGCCGCTGGTCTTGACGGCGCAACACGCAACGCCCCAGGCGCTGATTGGCGCGGCCGGCGGTCCGGTGCGCGAACTGCGCTGGCAGATGGTGCTGGGCCGGCCCACGGCATTTGCCCAGGCGGTCAGCGGCGCGGCGCAACTGCTCGACGCCAGCACGGCCCAACCCCTGACCCTGGATCCCCAGGCCCTGAAGGCCGCGGCCGCGCGCCTGCTGCCCTTCCCCGTGGCGCGCATCGAGACGCTGACCGACTACGACCTCTACTACTACGCGCGCGCGCCGCACAGCATGATGGGCGCCAGCGAACGCCCGCTGCCCATCTGGCGGATTGTCTTTGACGATACGCATGCCAGCTGGGTGCATCTGGACCCGCACACCGGCAATGTGCTGGGCCGGCTCGACAGCCACAAACGCGCCAGCCGCTGGCTGTTCGCCATGCTGCACAGCTGGGACTGGCTGCCGCTGCTCGAGCGCCGGCCGCTGTGGGACATCACGCTGCTGACGCTGAGCCTGGGCGGGCTGCTGCTCAGTGGCAGCGGGATGGTGATCGGCTGGCGGCGCCTGCGCAGGCGCCGGGGCTAGCGGGGCCAGCCGCTGCTGCGACAAGATCAGGGCTCACGGCGCATGCATGCAAACCGTTCGTGGTGAGCCTGTCGAACCATGAACGGCCTGCCCTCATGTCAAGACGAACGCGCGCCCCGCAAAGGATCGAGCAGATGCGACAGGCCGTTGTGATCGAGTTCGTACATCAGCGCCAGCAAGCGCCCCAGATCGCCGCGCGGAAAGCCTTCGCGCGCCATCCACATCAGGTAGTTGCCGGGCAGATCGGCAATGCAGCGGCCCTGGTATTTGCCATAGGGCATCTGCACGGTCACAAGGCGCTGGAGTTGTTCGGAGTCCATGCCGGGATTGTCAGGCATCCACGGGCTCCGACCGATGCAATGCGGGCAGCACTTCCTGCGCAAACAACTGCATCGCGGCCAGCGCCGCGTCGTTGCTCCACAGGCCGTTGGCATTGAAGATGCAGCGCAGGCTGCGCAGCCCCAGGCGCTCGCGCAGCGCCAGGATCTGCGCATGGCATTGCTCTGGCGTGCCGTGAATGAACTGCTCGCGCAGCACCTTGGCCTGGTCTACGGGCGGCACATCGGCCGCGGCCACGCCGCGCCTGGCGGCAAAGTAGACGCGGCGCGCGTAGAGCTTTTCCCAGAGGCCTTCGAGCTGTTGCTGTACCTGGGCGGCATTGGCGCCAATGCAGACATAGCGCGCCAGCGACGAACGCGCCAGCAGCGGCCTGGCGTCGCGCACCTGGCGCTGCGCGCAATGCGCCAGGCGCTCGAGCTGCGTGGTCTCGGGCGGCTCCAGGCTCAGCAGCAAAGGCAGGTCCTCGGCCAGCGCAAAGCCCAGCGTTTCCTCGGTCGAGCCGGCCACGTAGATCGGCGGGTGCGGACGCTGCAGCGGCAGCGGCGCCAACTTGCGCGGCGCGAAATTCCAGGGGCCGCCGTCCGCGGCCACGGTGTCGCCGCGCAAGGCATTGCGCAGGATGCGCGCGCCGCTTTCAAAGCGTTGGCGCGTGCTGTCCGCGTCGATCTCCAGCGCGGCCAGCGACGCCGGCTCGGTGCCACGGCCTATTCCCACGTCGATGCGCCCGCCGCTCTGGAAGTCAAGCTGGGCGATTTCCTCGGCCAGCATCAGAGGGTGGTGCAAGGGCAGCACCAGCACCGCCGTGCCCACGCGCAGGCGCTCGGTGCGCGCCAGCAGGGCCGCGGCCAGCAGCAGCGGCGACGGGTATTGCCAGTCGCTTTGCGGCACGCGGAATTCGCTGAACCAGGCACCGTCATAGCCCCAGCGATCGGCGCTTTCGAAAATCGCGCGGAATGCCTGGTGGTCGCCCGCCATGGCTTCGCGTGTCCAGCCTGCAATATCAATGCGCATCATGGCTTGTCCTTCGAAGTGAGGCTGCGCGCGCGCAGCAAGGTATTTGGCGCCACCGCGATGCGCTCGAAATGCACGCCAAACACCGCGTCAAGTTGCGGCGCGTGCAGCAGATCTGCCGGCGCGCCGTCCATGGCCACGCGGCCCGCATGCAGCACGACCACGCGATCGAAGCACTCGAAAGCCAGATCGAGGTCGTGCATCACGACCACCACCAGCCGCTCGCGCCCGCGCCGCGCCAGCGCCTGCACCAGCGCCAGCCGGTGCTGCACATCGAGCGCCGCGCCGGGCTCGTCGGCCAGCAGCACGGGCGGGTCGGTGGCCAGCACTGCGGCCAGCATGCCGCGCGCGCGCTCGCCGCCCGACAGCGTGCTCCAGCGGCGCTCGCCCAGGGCTTGCAGATCGGCCTCGGCCAACACCTGCGCGGCCCGCGCGGGATCGGCCAGGCGCATCTGCACCAGGTCCAGCAGCGTCACATCCCAATGCGGCTCGAAGCGCTGCGGCATATAGCCCAGCCGCTGGGCGCGCGCGCGCACATCGAGGGCCTTGAGCGGCCGGCCCTGCAAAGTGACGCCGCCGCTATCGGGCGCGAGCTGCCCGGCAAGCACCTGCATCAGCGTCGACTTGCCCGCGCCATTGGGCCCGACCAGGGCCACCGCGCCGCGCCGCGGCAACTCCAGAGACACATCGTCAAGCAGCGCCCGCCCCTGCCGGGACAGATGCAGATGGGCGGCGCCCAGCATTGCGGCGTCGTTCATGCGCGCCCTCCATAGGCGCGCAGCCGGCGCGCCAGCAGCACGATGAAGAACGGCCCGCCCGCCACGGCGGTGATCAGGCCCAGCGGCACTTCGGCCGGCGGCAGCACGCTGCGCGCAATCGCATCGGCCACGGTCACGACCAGCGCGCCGGCGAGCGCGCTCGCGGGCAGCACCCAGCGGTGGCGCGGGCCCACCCACCAGCGCGCGATATGCGGTGCGGCCAGGCCGACAAAGGCCACCAGCCCGCCATAGGCCACGGCCGCGGCAACGACCAGCGAGCCCAGCAGCACGGCGCGCGGCACGAAGCGCGCGACATCGAGGCCGAACGACTGCGCCGTGGCGTCGCCCAGGCCCAGCAGATCGAGTCCGCGCGCCAGCGTCTGCGTGGCCGCCAGACACGCCAGCGTGATCAGCGCGAGCCAGCCCAGTCCGCTCCAGGTCGGCGTCTGAATGCCGCCCAGCACCCAGCTCATCACGACCTGCAGGCTCACGGTTTCGTCGGACAACGCAAGCATCAGGAACGAACGTATCGCGCCCAGCATCGCGGCCATGGCCACGCCCGCGAGCAGCATGCCCGAGGCATCCAGGGCACCGGCCACGCGCGCCACGCCCAGCACCAGAATCGTCGCGCCCCAGGCGCCGGCAAAGGCCATCAGGGGCAGCAGCCAGGACTGCGGCAGGCCCAGCGGCACCAGCAAGGCAATGGTCGCGCCCAGCGCCGCGCCGCCCGAAGCGCCCAGCAGATAGGGCTCGGCCAGCGGGTTGCGGAACACGCCCTGGAACACCGCACCCGAAAGCCCCAGCAGCGCGCCCACGCAGGCCGCGGCCAGCACGCGCGGCATGCGCCACTCCCACAGCAGGCGGCTGCGCAGCGTGTCGCGCTCGGTGATCGCCTGCCAGATTTCTGCGGGTGCGGCCCATTGATGGCCCGCGCAGATGCCCAGCACCACGGCCAGCGCCAGCGCCCCAAGGGCCAGGCACCACATTTTTCCGGAGGGATTCATCCCCATCCTTTCTGCTGCGTCTGCGTGATCCAGCGCGCCAGCGTTTCTATGCCGTCGAAAGTGCGCGGACCGGGAATCAGGAATTCGGCGCGCGCCACCGTGATCGCGCGCTGCGCGCGCAGCGCGCGCATGTCGCGCCAGCCGGGGCGGCGCGCAAGATCATCGAGTCCGGACTGCGCTCCGGCGAACAGCAGCACATCGGGGTCGGCTGCCAGCGCGGCCTCGGGCGAGACCTGGGCCAGCGCGCCTATGCCGGGAATCGCATGGCGCGCGCCGGCGCGCAGCATCGCTTCATTGGTATAGGTGCCGGGCCGCGCGACCAGCAGCATGCCATTGCCCAGGCGGCCGGTGATCATCAGCGCGCGCGGCGCGGGCTGGCCCCCCACCCGCGCATTCACCTGTTCGTCCACGGCACGCAAGCGCTGCTGCAGCGACTGCACCAGCGCCTGACCGCGCGCGTCCACGCCCGCGGCCTGCGCGACCAGGCGCACATTGCCTATCACTTCGTCCAGGCTGCGGCTGAGCAGCACCATCACCGGCACGCCTATGCGCTCCATGGGATCGACCAGCTGGTTCGCGGCCTGGCGCGCGGGCGTGACGATCACCAGATCGGGACGCTGCGCGACCACGGCATCGACCGAGAACCCCAGGCGCCCGCCGACCTTGGGCAGGCCCGCCACTTCGGGCGGAAAGCGCGTGTATTCCTCCACGCCCACGATGCGCTGCATCAGGCCCAGGGCCGCGACGAGTTCGGTGTTCGACGAGAAGATGGTCACGATGCGCTGCGCCGGGCCGGGCAGCAGCACGTCGCGGCCCAGCGCATCGCGCAGGCGGATGGGAGCGCCAGCGCGCGCCGCTGCGCCAGGCAGCAGCGCGGCCAGCCCCAGCCCACCGAGAGCCCGCCGGCGCAGCGTCACGCTCAGAAATCCGCCTGCAGGCCGACCATCCATTCGCGGCCCGGCATCGAGGTGCCGCAGCCGCCGTTCTGGAAGATGGGATTGGCCAGGCAGGGCCGCTGATCGCGCGCGATGAAGATCGGATGGCGGTTCAGGTCGAAGATATTGTTGATGCCCGCGAACAGCTTCATGCCGCGGCTCACGCGGTATTCGCCGCGCAGGTTCCAGACCGTGAACGCGCCCTTGCGGTGAATGAAAGTGCTGCTGGGCTCGCCCTGGGGGATCAGCAGATTCTCTTCGGTGTCGTACCACATCGGACCGCGCAGCAGCGCTGTCAGCTGGGCGCTCCAGTCGCCGGGATTGCGGTCCATGCCGCGCGCCAGCCGCAGTCCGCCCGCGGCCTCGTACTGGTACATGCGCTGCACGCGGTCGGTGTTGGCCGACGCGGCCGCGCCCTTGTCCTTCATCTCGAAGTGATAGTAGCCATTGCCGAACACGCTGAGCACCGGACCGCCCAGCGACACGCCCAGCAGCTGGTTCAGATCGGCGTTGGCGCTGAGCTCCAGCCCGCGCGCGACGATGTCGGCGGCGTTGTTCGCGTAGTCGGACGTATTGGTCGTCGGGCCGCGCGAGACCGTGATGATGCGGTCCGAGATCGTGTTCTGGAACAGCGCCGCATCGACTTTCCAGGCGCTGCGGCGCCAGGTGCTGCCAACTTCGATCTGGCGGCTGGCTTCGGGCTTCAGATTGGGGTTGCCGAAGCTGCGCCCGCCGCCGACCGCGGTGAAATCGGCCGACAGCTCGCTGGCCGTGGGCGCGCGAAAGCCCGTGGACGCGCCCGCGCGCAGCGACCAGGCGTCGTCGACCTTCCAGGTCGCGCCGGTCGACCAGGTGGTCTGGTCGTAGTCGCGCGCCGTGGTCAGTGCGGCCGCCACGTTGGGCGTCTGGTCGAAGCGCGTCTCGCCCCAGGTCTTGCGCACGCCGGCGCGCAGCGTCAGGCGGTCGCCGAAGAAGTTCTGCGCATCTTCCAGATACAGCGCATGCGTGTGCTCGGTCTGGTTGTTGTCATAGGGCGCGACCTGGCCCGCAGGGCCGCCGGGCATGGCATTGCGCTCGCGCTCGGAACGCAGGCGGTTCTTCTCGTAGTCGAAGCCCAGCAGCAGGTCGTTGGAATCCGACAGGCGCAGCCGCGGCTGCAGCCGCAGGCCGCTGGCGTCCAGTTTGCGGATGTTGTAGTCGCGCGCCGTTCCCGGCACGGCGTTGACGCCCGACCTGATGACCGGCGAGGCCCAGTTGAATTCGTCCACGTCCTCGAAGGTGTAGAGATGGGCCAGCCAGCTCACGCGGCCGCCGGGCAAGGCGCCTTCGTAGCGCAGATCGGCCGACTGGTTGTAGCGGTTGTCGCGGCTGTGGATGTTTGCGCCCGATCCGCGGAAGCCCGCGTTGTAGACGCCATCGGTGCGCAGCTGCATTTCGACGCGGTGCAGGTCGGCAATCTGCCAGCCCAGCGCGCCGCTCGCGCCGCGGCGCTTGTAGCTGGTGTTCTGCTGTTCGCCGCCGCCGCTGCCCGCGCTGTAGTCGTCGCGCCCGCCGGCGTTGGCGCCTATGTACCAGTCCCACTGCCCACTCGCGCCGCTGATCTGCGTATCGGCGCGCCACAGGCCGGCGCTGGCGCCGACCACCGACGCGCGGTTGCCGCCGCCGGTCGCGCCCGTGCGCAGGATGATGTTGATCACGCCGCCCATGTTCTGGCTGCCGTAGACCACCGAGGCCGGGCCGCGCACGATCTCTATGCGCTCCACATCCGACAGGCTCAGCTTCGACAGGTTGGCCGTGCCCGCGCGCCTGCCGTTGAGCAGCACCGCGACCTGGCCGCGGTAGTCGCGCCCCTGGCCGTCGGTGGCCGCGCCGCGCAGGTTCAGCGAGGTCTGGGCCGCGGTCCATTCGCTGAGGAAGCCGACCGCATGCTCGGCCAGCAGATCGGTGACCGAACGCGCCGACGAGCGCTCGATCTCGGCGCGGTCAATGGTCTGCGTGGTCGCGGCAATGCGCGCGCGGTCTTCGGGACGCGCCGTCGCGGTGACGAACACATCGCCGAGCGCGGGTTCCGCCGCAGCATGGACCATGCCCGCACCGGCTGACCAGGCCAGCAGGCACAGCGCGGCCCTGCGTTGCAGGCGCAAGCCGCAAGAAACCGGGGAAGAAGACAAAACGGCGCGGCCAGGCGCAGGCCGCGAACTACCTGAGGAATGCATGCGATGATTTCAAATCTGTGCTTCGCTCACCCGCGAAGCCCATGGATCAATACCCACCGCAGGGCACGCACAGGCAAAGAGGCCGCCGAACGCGCGCGCCCCGCCACCTCATCTGCCCTGACATGCGCACTCCCGCGGCGTCCGAAGCGATGGCAAAGGCCGGTATCCGGGCTTGCGAAACGCCGGCGTGTGCCGGCTCAGTCCTCGCCTTCCCACGCCCTGTACGGGCGCAGTGACTGCGGGTCATCGTTGGACCCGCGTGAGAACCTGAGATTTCGCCTACCGTTGCGGGGGCAGCGCAGGAATTGCCGGGCTCTGGAGCGCGGCGCACCTGCTTGTCGTTGAACCCCTGAATGGGGCACCTTCGCATCTGTGCGGGATCGGATCAGCCGATTCCCGCCTGGGCGCCATTATCAAGGAATACGCCGCCCAGAGGATTCATCGGCACGATCAGTGCGCATAGGCGCGGCGCATTGGAAAACGATAGATTTGCATAAAAAACCACATTCTTATAACCAAAATCGCTTTTTCACTGCACATCGCGTCCACAGCGCACTAAACTAAGGCCTGCTGCGCCCCAGTTCCACCGGTTTCGGCGCTGGCGCTCATTCAACAAATTCATCCAGGAAAGCGTTCGTCATGCTGAAGAAAACCCTGTCCGCCATCGCCCTTGCCACCCTCGCATTGACCGCCCATGCCGCGGACGCGGTGCTCAAGGTTGCAGCCACGGCCGTGCCCCACGCCGAAATTCTCAACCACATCAAGCCCGCGCTGAAGAAACAGGGCATCGATCTGCAGGTGCGCGAATTCAGCGACTACGTGCAGCCCAATGCGGCCGTCGAAGACAAGCAGCTCGATGCCAACTTCTTCCAGCACCAGCCCTACCTGGACAGCTACAACAAGGACCGCAAGAGCTCGCTGGTCGCCGTGCCCAACGGCACCATCCATGTCGAGCCGTTCGGCGCCTATTCGAAGAAGCTCAAGAACATCAAGGATCTCAAGGACGGCGCCACCGTGGCCATCCCGAACGATCCGTCCAACGGCGGCCGCGCGCTGCTGCTGCTGGCCAAGCAGGGCCTGGTCACGCTCAAGGACCCCAAGAGCCTCACGCCCACGCCGCTCGATGTGGTGAACAATCCCAAGAAGCTCAAGTTCAAGGAACTCGAAGCGCCTTTGCTGCCGCGCGCGCTCGGTGATGTCGACCTGGCGCTGATCAACACCAACTACGCGATCGAAGCCAAGCTCAACCCGACCAAGGACGCGCTGTTCATCGAAGGCAAGGATTCACCCTACGCCAACATCGTCGCCGCGCGCAAGGACCGCGCCAACAGCCCCGAAATCACCAAGCTGATCCAGGCGCTGCGCAGCGAAGACGTCAAGAAGTTCCTGCAGGACAAGTACCAGGGCGCGGTCGTTCCGGCGTTCTGAGCGCCAGCGGCGGAGGGTTGCGGCTGCAGCCGGCGGCGCGAATTTCACTCGCCAAGGTCATGCGGGCGTCATAAAGATGTAAAAACTGCAACATAATTTGGGCGGGTTATGGTGAAATCCGGCCCATGACGCCGGCCGCTGCTTTCGCACGGTCGGCACCTCACTATCCACCCACCCAATTTCCGCCATGTCCGAAGATACGCTGTCCCCCACCCTTTCCATGGATCAGGCAGTGCTTGTCGGCCTGAACGAAGTCACGCGCGCCAAGACGCTGGAACTGTATGCGCGCAAGTACGGCCAGCCCGATGCCGCCTCGCCGCTGCTGCTGTTTCGCGGCGACATCGCCGAAGCCCATCAGTACGACAAGATTCGCCCGCTGTCGGCCGCGCGCGCGCTGGGCAATGTGATCGTCGTCGAGGCCCAGAGCCACAAGAATGGCACGACAGGCCACTACCAGATCCAGTGCAATCAGTGGAACCTGCTGGAAGTCCTCGCCAAGCTGGGCTGAGCGCCCAGCTCAGGCCGGCGCGGCCATGCCGCTCCAGACCCACCACGACAGCGCCAGCATCATCACGCCCGTGAGCGCGTCCAGTACGCGCCAGGGCATGGGGTGGGCAAACCAATGCTGCAGGCGCCGACCCGCGCTGGCCAGCAACATGAACCACAGCAGGCTCGCGCAGGCCGCGCCCGCGACAAACACCGCCTTGAGCGCCCCATCCTGGCGCGCGCCTATGCTGCCCACCAGCAGCACCGTGTCCAGATAGACATGGGGGTTGAGCAGCGTGATCACGGCCAGCGTGCCCACCACGCTCAGCAGTCCGCGCTGCGTCGCCTGCGCTCCCTGCAGCGCCACGTCGGCCGCATAGAACACCCGCCACAGTGCGTACAGGCCGTAGCCCAGCAGGAACAGCGCGCCGCCCAGCGAGAGGTAATAAGCCAGATCGGGCGCACGCCCGAGCAGCTGCGACATGCCCGCCACGCCTATGCCGATCAGCAGCACGTCGCTGAACACGCACCACGCCACGCAGGCGCGCACATGCCGGCCCTGCACGGCCTGGCGCAGCACATAGAGGTTTTGCGCGCCTATCGAGATGATCAAAGACAGGCAGACCGTAAAGCCCGCAATCCACGAAGAAGAAATCAACGTTGTCCACATAAGGGAAATTGTCGATTCATCCGGATATTAAGTAAAATTAAATTAGTTTCAACCTATTAAGAAGAACTGATGCTCGACTACGCCGGATTGGAAGCCTTGGCCGCGGTGGTGCGCGAAGGCAGCTTCGAGCGCGCCGCGCGCAAGCTGCATATCACCCCTTCCGCGGTATCGCAGCGCATCAAGCTGCTGGAGGAACGCGTGGGCCAGGTGCTGGTGCTGCGCGGCCAGCCCTGCACGGGAACCGAAGCCGGGCGGCGGCTGTGCCTGCATGTGGAGCAGGTCGCGCTGCTCGAGAACGAGCTGCGCCGCACCAATCCTGCCTTGGTGTCCGAAGGCCAGTTCATGCCGCCTACGCTCAAGCTCGCGGTCAATGCCGACTCGCTGTCCTCATGGTTCATGGATGCGATGGCGGCGTTCACGCGCGAAGGCAACGAGTTGCTCGACATCAGCATCGACGACCAGGACCATACGGCCAAGCGGATCAAGGAAGGCGAAGTGATGGCCGCGGTGACCGCGACATCAACCAGCATCACGGGCTGCAACACCTGGCCGCTGGGCTCGATGCGCTATGTCGCGGCGGCGAGCCCGGCATTCATGGCACAGCATTTCGCCGCCGGCGTGACGCCCGAGTCGATTGCGCGCGCGCCCATGCTCAGCTACGACCGCAAGGATGCGCTGCAGGACAAGTGGCTGCACGCCCAGGGACTGGCCACGCGCCACGGACCGCCCAAGCATTGGCTACCATCGGCCTATGCTTTCGTGCGTGCCGGCGAGGCAGGCGTGGGCTGGGGAATGCAGCCGCTGCTGTTGATCCAGCGCCACCTCGACGCAGGCACGCTGGTGGAAGTGCTGCCCGATACGGGCGTCGATGTGCCGCTTTACTGGGCCCATGCGCGCAATGCCCAGGCCGGGCTGGAGCGATTGACGCATTGCGTGATCACGGCTGCTGCCGGTTGGCTGCAGCCCCTGCCAACGGATGGCCCAGAGTCAGGGGCTGCGGCGCCGAAAAAATCAGGCGGCTGAAACCAGGGTGTTCATTCCTGCTTGTTGAACACGTAATGTTCGTTGGCACGCTCCCAGGCGGCCTTGGCCGCGGGTTCGGCTTCGTCCCAGCGCAGGCGCGAGCCATGGGGCTCGCCGTGCCAGCGGCGCGACCAGTCGTCACGTACTTCGTCCCAACGGTCGCGCCCGGCCGCGCGGCCTTCCCAGCCCGCGCGGTAGGCTGGCGCGTAATCGTCATACGTGTAGTCCGAGCGGTAATACGCTTCCTTGTCGTAGGTGCTGCGCCAATACGCGTCCTCGGCCGTGGGGTTGATGGCTTCGGCCACGCTGTGGCCTGCGAGCCCGCCGGCCACAGCGCCGACCACGGCACCCACGGCAGCGCCCACCGGACCGCCCATGGCACCCGCTGCGGCGCCAGCCAGCGCACCGCCGCCCGCGCCCAGGCCCGTGCCCACCGGGTGGGCTCCGGGCTCGTCCGTGATCGGGTCGAGATTGAGGTTCTTGCGTTGTTCGGGTGTGGTCATATGTGCTCCTGCTCAAAACAAAGGGCCATCGGCGAGCGGCTGTGCGGCCGCTGCGCCTGCTGCGGCGGGTCGGCCGCTTTCGCTGTCCGCCCGCAACCCCTTGAGCTTGCCTGCACAAAGCGCCGGCGCTTGTAGGCCAAACGACGACCCACTTGCGGGCCCAGACGCAATTCAGCAGTGACGCGTGCGCGCGCGTTTCATCGCGGCGCTTGATCTGGCGCAAGCGGTGCCACCGGGTTCGCGGCGATAGTCCAGCCATGGCACTGGAACAGCACCCCGGGCCCGAATGGAGCTATGCATGAAATTGTGGATCGACCTGTTTTCTACCGACTATGGCCTGATGAGCCTGATATCCATTCTGCTCATCATTGGCATGGGCATCTTCTTCCTGCGCCTGTTCCTGGGCAAGATGAAGAACATCGCGAACAAGGCGCCTGAATAGACTGGCACGCTTCGGCAGGCAGCAAAAAAGGCTTCCTCGGAAGCCTTTGCGTTGATGAATCCCTCTCAATAGTGAGGTGGCAATTCGTCGCGCAGATTGCGCCCGCCCCCGCCGCCTTCGGCCGGCACCTGCTGGCGCAGGTTGCGCACTTCGGCAATCAGCGCGTCGATCTGCTGCTGCTGACGGTAGATGGTCATGTTCAGCTGATCCAGCGTGTCCTCGACGTAGCTGGCCTTGATCTCGAGTTCGGTGATGCGGTCCTGCGCGCGCTGCGCCTGTTCATCGGCCATGCTCAACCCTGCAACGCCTGACCCAGCCGGGCCATGCCGTCCTGGATCTTGGCCACATCGGCGGTCGCGAACGACAGCCGGAAGCTCGACATATCGGGATTCTGCGCAAAGAAAGGCGCACCGGGCACGAAAGCCACGCCCTTGTCGATCGCACGCTTGGCAAGCACGTTGGCGTCCTGCAGCTGGCCGCGCGCTCCCGTGAGCTTGACCCAGAGGAACAACCCGCCCTGTGGCGCGACAAAAGTCACCGCATCGCCGAGTTCCTTGCGCAGCGCAGCGCCCATGGCCTGGGCGCGTTCGGCATAGACCGCGCGCACCTTGGCCAGCGTTGCGGGCATGTGGCCTGCCTTGAGGTATTGCGCCGCCGTCGCCTGCGCGAAGGTGCTGGTATTGGCATCGCTGAACTGCTTGCACATCACCGCGCGCTCGCGCAGCGCGTCGGGCGCGACCAGCCAGCCAATGCGCAGGCCGGGGCTGAGCACCTTGCTGAGGCTGCCGCAGTGGGCCAGCCAGTCGCGGCTGCCGGGCACTTCGGACGACAGCGCCAGCAGGCTGGGCGGCGGCGCGGCGTCGAAGTACAGATCGCCGTACGGATCGTCTTCGACGACCAGCGTCTGGTACTTGACCGCAAGTTCGAGCACCTTCTTGCGGCGCTCGAGACTCAGCGTCGCACCGCTGGGGTTGCCGAAGGTAGGGATCAGATAGACCATCTTGGGCTGGTGCTCGGCGATCAGTTTCTCGAGCGCGTCGGTGTCCACGCCCTGGGCATCGATGGGCGCGCTGATGACTTCGGCGCCGTAGAGGCGAAAGCACTGGATGGTGGCCAGGAAGGTCGGGCCTTCGACGATCACCTTGTCTCCGGGGCTGATCATGGTCTTGCCCAGCAGATCGAGCGCCTGCTGGCTGCCGGTAGTGACCACGAAATCGGTGGGTGCGACAGCGCTCACGCCCTTGCCGGCCATGAAGGCCGCGATCTGCTCGCGCAGCGGCTGGTAGCCTTCCGTGGCGCCGTACTGAAGCGCCGCGCCTGGCTCCTCGGTCAGCGCCGCTTCGGTGGCCGCGCGTATGCCGGCGACATCAAACAGCGCGCTGTCGGGGAAACCGCCGGCAAAACTGATGATGCCGGGCTTGCCCAGCAGCTTGAAAAGTTCACGGATTGCGGAAGTCTCCACATTGTTCAGACGCTCGGCGAATTGCATAGATAGGGTCCGTTTCAGCAACAAAATTCGGGGACGGTCGCGCGCGGCCGCCAACCCCCCATTTTTCATCAAATTTGCGCCGCGCGTGCGCAATGCGCGACGCCACCTTTGAACTGGCCCCAGCGCGCGTCCACACTTTGCCCGACAATCGCCTTTTGCCCCGGGTTACCCCCATGCAGACCGCGCAGATCGTTCCCTTTTTCGCCACGCTCAAGGCGGCCAATCCCATGCCCAACACCGAGCTCGAATACACCACGGTGTTCGAGCTGCTCGCGGCCGTGCTGCTGTCGGCCCAGGCCACGGATGTGGGCGTCAACAAGGCCACGCGCAAGCTGTTTCCCGTGGCCAACACGCCCCAGGCGATTCTGGACCTGGGCCTCGACGGCCTCGAGTCGTACATCAAGACCATAGGGCTGTACCACAGCAAGGCCAAACACCTGCTGGAAACCTGCCGCCGGCTGGTCGAGCGCCATGGCGGCCAGGTGCCGCGCACGCGCGAAGCGCTCGAAGACCTGCCGGGCGTGGGCCGCAAGACCGCCAACGTGGTGCTCAACGTCGCGTTCGGCGAGCCGACCATGGCCGTGGACACGCATATCTTTCGCGTCAGCAACCGCACGGGGCTGGCGCCGGGCGCCAACGTGCTGGCCGTGGAGAAGCAGCTGCTCAAGCGTGTTCCGCCCGCCTATGCGGTCGACTCCCACCACTGGCTGATACTGCTGGGGCGCTATGTCTGCCAGGCGCGCAAGCCGCGCTGCTGGGAGTGCATTGTTTCGACCTACTGCGACTACCAGCCGAAAACGCCTGCGCCCTGAAGCCCGAACTCAGGCGCTGACGGCTTCGGTCTGCTGGCCCGCGACCCCGGCCGAAGCGAAGCTCGCCATGTCGCGCAGCATCGCGCAGGCCGATTCGAGCAGCGGCCAGGCCAGTGCCGCACCCGAGCCTTCGCCCAGGCGCAGCCCCCAGTCGAGCAGCGGCTCGGCGCCCAGTGCCTGCAGCACGATGGTGTGGCCCGGCTCGCCCGAACGGTGGGCGAACACGCAGCGTTCAATCACGGCGGGGCGCAGGCGGCTCGCAACCAGCACCGCGGCGGTGGTGATGAAGCCGTCGACCACGATCACACGGCGCTCTTGCGCGGCCTGCAGCACCGCGCCGACCATGGCCGCGATCTCGAAGCCGCCCATGGCGGCTAGCACGTCAAGCGGCTCCTCGACCCCGTCATGCCAGGCCAGCACTTCGCGCAGCACCTGCACCTTGCGCGCCACGCCCGCGGCATTGAGGCCCGTGCCCGCACCCGTGACCTTGGCGACGTCGACCGCGCACAGCCGTGCAAGCAGCAACGAAGCGCACGATGTATTGCCTATGCCCATTTCGCCCAGCAGCAAGGCATTGCCGGGCAGCGCCTGCACCAGCGCCGCGCCATGGCGCATCGCGGTGTCGCACTGCGCGGCGGTCATCGCATCGGTGGCCGAGCAGTCCTGCGTGCCGTAGGCCACCTTGCAATGCCACAGCCGCGGCCGACCGGCCACCACGGGGCGTTCGGCGAAATCACGCGCCACGCCGCAATCCATCACATGCAGCGCCAGGCCGTTTTGCTGCGCCAGCACGCTCACCGCCGCGCCGCCGGCGAGAAAATTCTCCACCATCTGCCAGGTCACATCGACCGGATAGGCCGAGACGCCGCGCGCCGCAAGTCCATGGTCGGCGGCAAACACCACCATCTGCGGCTGCTCGAGTCGCGGCGCCTCGGAGTGCAGGATGCCGGCCAGCCGATGCGCGGTGCGCTCGAGCAGGCCCAGCGAACCCAGTGGCTTGGTCTTGTGGTCGATCAGCGTCTGCACGCGCGCATTCCATACAGGGTCATGGATGGAAGGTATTTCAGGCAAAAAACGAGTCATCGCGCACCGGCCAGCATAAAGTCCAAAGACCGCCAGTATCGCCGGCCTGGGCGCGGCATGGGCCGGGACTGCGCATCCGCGCGCCACCGTCAGGGTCTTGCCCGGACATGAAAAAAGGCCCCGAGGGGCCTTCTATGCGCAGTGCGTTGCGATTACGGCCGCACCGGCACCTGCTCGGTGTACTCGCGCAGCACGCCGCCGTCCTTCACGCTGCCGCTGACTTCGGCGGAACGCACACGGTCGGCGCACGAGCGGCGGTCTTCGGCTTCGCGGAACACTTCGCAGCGTGCCAGCGCATTGCGCTGGTACTGGTCCATGTCCTGGCCGCGCGGCATGCGGCCGGCGCGCTCTTCGGCACGCACTGCTGCGGCTTCGTGCTCGTGCGGGTTGGAATACTTGCCGCGCTGACCATGATGGCGCTCGTCCTTGTGACCGCGATGGTCACGCTTCATGTGGTGCGGCTTCTTGCCGTCATGCTGCGCGGCGCCCAGCGGTGGCGGCGGCGGCACGGGTGCCTGGGCGCCGGCGGGCGGCGTGGCGGCCCCTGGCGCCATGGGCGCAGGGGTCTGGGCATTGACGACGCCCAGCGCGCACACGGCGGCGGCGCACAGCGTCATTTGCAAGGAGCGGGACCAGGTGGACTTCATGGTGGTTTTCTCCAAAGTTAATCGATCGAAGAGGAGGAACTAAGCGCTTGCCTCCTCGCTACGTGTCACAGCTTGGGGCAGTTTGCGGGCCCGGCTTATAAGCCCAGCCCGCCTGCGTCTGCAGGCGCGAACCTACAACGGCAGCTCTGGGCCGCGGCGCGAAGCCCGCAAACCAGGCGCTGCGCGGCAGTGACCGGAGACAAAAAAGGCCCCTAAGGGGCCTTTGCGGGTTGTCGCCACGCGGTCTGGCCGTTACTTGCCGCCGGCACCGACAGGCGCCTGAGCGGGCTTGCTCACTTCAGACTCCGACTGCGACATGCCCTTGCCGCTGGCCGGTGCCGGCGACGACTGTGCCTTGCCGTCGCGCGAGCCGGCGCGCGGCGCCGGCGCCTGGGCCGGCTTCTTGGCTTCGGATTCCGACTGTGTCATTCGATGCGTGGGCGATGAATGCTGCATGCCGTCGCGCGCTCCCGGCTGCACTGCGGGCGCCTGCGCCGGCTTGCTCACTTCCGACTGCGACTGCGACATCCCGGTGGCGCCGGCGGGGGGCGGAGTCTGGGCATTGGCGGCGCCAAAGGAACACAGGGCAGCAGCACACAGAGTCATTTGCAGCGAGCGGGACAAGGTGGTGGATTTCATGGTGTTTTTCTCCAAAGTGAAAGGACACGATCGAGAGGGTTTCCGAAGCGGAATGGCAACCTCTTGGACGCGTGCCTCAGCTTGGGGCCGTACATTTTGAAGCCTTATCAGTCCATCCCGCCTGCGAGCGCAGGCCCCGACCTACAGCCTGCAGGATCACTCTCGCGCCGGCTGCGGCGCAAACCATTCATCCACGCCGGCAGCGAGCCGCTCGAACACGCTGTCCAGCGTAGGAGCGCTCGCGCCAAGCAGGGCTTGCACGACAGCGGCGTTTTCAAACATGCCATGCCAGTAGCTGCCCAGAATGCGGCCTTCGGCGCCTTGCCAGACCAGGCCCGGCACGAGTTCATGCACGCCCTGGCCAGCGGCCACCATGTCGTCGCGCACGCGCGTGCGGCCATGGTGGATTTCATAGACCTGCATTTCCACGCCCGACAGCGCCTGCCAGGGCGCATCGAGCGCCGGCATGCGCACTGCAGCGCGCAGCAGCCGCTTGTCGAGGTCGAACACCGTGACCAGCGGCAGCAGCCCCAGACCGGCCTCATTGCCGTCGACGCCGTGCAGATCGATCAAGGCTTCGCCCAGCATCTGCAGGCCGCCGCAGATGCCCCAGAGCCGCCCGCCCTGCGCGACATGGGCCGTGAGCGCCGCGTCCAGCCCCTGGCGGCGCAGCCAGCGCAGATCGCTGGCCGTGGCCTTGGAGCCCGGAAGAATCACCCAGTCCACGCCCTGCAGCTGGGCCGGGCTGCGCGCCCAGACCAGGCGCACGCCGGGGACGTTGATCAAGGGCTGGAACTCGTCGAGATTGCTCGCACGCGGATAGGCGATCACGGCCACCGTGGTGTGCACCACGGCGCCGGCGTCGAGGTCGTCGGCACCCGCGTCATACACCCCATCTTCCTCGGGCAAGCCATGGCGTGCGAGCCTGGGAATGGTCGCCACGACGGGCACGCCGGTCAGCTCCTGCAGCATCTGCGGGCCGGGAGCGAGCAGGCGCGCGTCGCCGCGGAACTTGTTGAGCACGAAGCCGCGTATCAGCACCTGCTCCTCGGGCGGCAGCAGCGCCCAGGTGCCGTACAGATGCGCGAACGCCCCGCCGCGGTCGATATCGCTGACCAGCAGGCAATGCGCCTGGGCGTGGCGCGCGACGCGCATATTGACGACATCGCTGCTGTGCAGATTGATTTCGGCCGGCGAGCCCGCGCCTTCGATGATCACCACGTCGTTCTCGGCGCGCAGCGCGTCCAGCGCCTGGGCGATGCGCGGCCATACATGGGCGCTGCGCTCGCGCCAGGGCAGTTGCGTGAGCGCGCTGTCGACCTGGCCCAGCATCACCACCTGGCTGCGCATGTCGGCTTCGGGCTTGAGCAGCAGCGGGTTCATGCGCACGTCGGGCGCGCAGCCCGCGGCCAGCGCCTGCAGGTACTGCGCCGTGCCCATCTCGCCCCAGGCGTCGCCTGCGGCCGGCACCACGCGCGCATGATTGCTCATGTTCTGCGCCTTGAACGGCGCGACCTTGAAGCCCTGGTTGCGGTACCAGCGGCACAGCGCCGTGGTGACCCAGCTCTTGCCCGCACCGCTGCTGGTGCCCAGCACCATCACGCACAGCGCGGGACGTTGGCCCGGCGTGGGCAGGGGAAGCGAAGTGCTTGTCGAGGAGTTCATGGTGTGTTCCTGATGGATTGCGCAGCGCGCCAGGCCTGGGCCAGCGCCTGCTGCGACGCCGGAGGCAGCACCCCCAGCCGTACCGCTGCGGGCAGGCCGAAGCTCGCCGCGTCGCGCAGTTTGATGCCGTGTTCGCTGCGCAGCCAGGCCAGGCGTGCGGCCATGCCCGCATGCTCGGCGCGCGGCCAGCGCGCGACAAAATAATTCGCCAGGCTGCCAGGCTCCACATGCCAGCCCAGCGCCGCGCACAGATCGATCTGCGCGGCCTTCCACTGCGCCAGCTGGATGCGGCTGCGCGCTATCCACTGCTGCACGGCGTGCGTGGTCCAGGCTTCGAGCAGGGCCACGCCATGCGCGCCCACGACCCACGATGGCGCGAGCGCCTGCAGTGCGGCGATGTGCGCTTCGGCGCCTTCGGGCGCGAGCGCATAGGCGGCGCGCACCCCCGTCATGCCCAGCACCTTGTTGGGCGTCCAGACCTGCCAGACACCGGCGGCTGCGGCGCTTGGCCGCCCGTCCAGGCGCAGCGGCTGGTAGGCGCAGTCGAGCACGCGCAGATCGGCGCCTGCACCGTTATCCGCCTGCCAGCGCGCCAGCGCGGGATCGGCCTGGCCCAGCGGGCTCGAAGGTTCGCAGGCCCAGTGCAGCGCGCGCGCTTGCATTGCGCCGCTGTCGCGTTCGCACGCCAGCCCCCAGACGCGCGCCGCCTGCGCATAGTCGCCATAGCTGTGCGCGGGCAGCACCGCGCGCTGCAGTCCCAGCCGCGCCGCATGGGCGCTGATGCGGAAAATGAACTCGCTGGCGCTGCCCGCGAGCACGACACGTTGCGCGGTCACGCCATGGAAATCGCCCAGCCGCTGGCGCAGCGCGCCATAGGCGGGATCGGGGTACTGCTGGGAATGCGCGGATTGCAAGGCATCCAATGCCTGCGGACAGGGCCCGCAGGCATTGCGATTTGTCGAAAAATCGTGCGCCGGCACGCCCAGCGCATCGGTGCCGCCATGGCAGTTTTCAAGCATTTGCATACCCATGGATCGCGGCCAGCGCGGCCAGCCCGCCCAGCAGATGCACTGCGCGGCGCGTGAGCCGCAAGGCCTGGGCCGTATGTCGCGCTTCGGGCGCGGGGCCCGCGGCATGCAGCACATAGGAGCCGGGCTTGCCCAGGCGTACATCAAGCGCCAGCGCCAGCGCGGCCATGGGCCAGCCGCCGTTGGGCGAAGGCGTGCGCCGGCTTTCGCGCCACAGCCGCACGGGCGACAGCCCGCCCGCGGCCAGTGCAATCAGCGCCGCGGTGATGCGCGCCGGAATCCACGACAGCAGATCGTCGGCGCGCGCGGCCCATTTTCCGCCCCATTGCCAGTGCCGGCCGCCACGCCAGCCGGGGTAGCCCCACATCGCATCAGCGGTATTGGCAAAGCGGTACAGCGCCGCGCCGGGCAGGCCCAGCAAGGCAAACCAGAACAGCGGCGCAATCACCGAATCATTGAGGTTTTCGGCCAGTGTCTCGAGCGCGCTTTCACGCACTTGCTCCGCGCTCAATTGCGTCACATCGCGGCTCACCAGCCACGACAGCCGCTCGCGCCCGGCCGCGAGCGACTGCTGCAGCGCCGTCTCGACGGCCTGCACCTCGGTCTGCAGCATGCGCCAGGCAAACAGCGGCTTGAGCAGCAGCGCGAGCAGCGCAAGCGCCAGCCACGGCGACAGCGCCAGCAGCAGCGACTGCAGCGCCGCATACAGCGCGCTCACCAGCAGCGCACCCAGCGTCCAGGCCAGCGCTCCGCGCGCAAAGGCGCCGCGGCCCTGGTGCCAGTCGCCAGGCGCGATGGCCTTGTCGGCGGCTACCCAACGCCCGCTCCAGGCGAGGAAATGGCCCATGGCCACCACCGGGTGCAGTCGCGCGGGCGGCTCGCCCAGGACACGATCCACGGCCAGCGCCAGCAGCGCGGCCGCCGTGACCATGAGCCACCACGGCCCCGCATCCATCAGCACGGATCGCCCGGGGCCGGCCGGCCCCAGGTCTCATCGAACAGCATGTCGGCCAGCACAGCGCGCTGCGCCCATTTTTCCTGCTGCAGCATGGGCTCGGCATAGAACGCCGGGACCGGGCCCAGGCACAGCACGGCCAGCGGCCGGCTGCCTTCGGGCATATTCAGCAGCGCGGCCAGCGCGACCGGATCGAACAGCGACACCCAGCCCATTCCCAGGCCTTCGGCGCGCGCCGCGAGCCACAGGTTCTGGATCGCGCAGGCCGCCGAGGCGACGTCCATCTCGGGCAGCGTGCGCCGGCCGAACACATGCTGCTCGCGGCCCGGCGGCATGGCCAGCACCAGCACTTCGGCCGCATCGAGCACGCCCTGGACCTTGAGCCGCATGAAGTCGCTTTCGCGTTCGCCCAGCGCCTGGGCCGTGCACTGGCGCTCGGCTTCGACCAGCGCATGGATGCGCTCGCGCATAGCGCGCTCGCGCACGCGGATGAAGCGCCAGGGCTGCATGAAACCGACGCTGGGCGCATGGTGGGCGGCGCGCAGCAGGCGCAGCAGCACGTCCTCGGCCACCGTGCCGCCGCTGAAATGGCGCATGTCGCGGCGTTCGTGGATGGCGCGATAGACCGCGGCGCGGTCGGGTGCATCAAAAGGCACGGCGGCCAGCGTGGCGCCGGGCAGATCTGCGGCGTTGGCCGGGCCTGGAATGGAGGTCATGGTGGGGCCGTTTCTTCAAGCCAATCGGTCAGACCATTGTCCGCTCGGCGCCATCAGTCTTCAATGCCGCGTTGCGCGGGAACACCCGCCTGGAACGCATGCTTGACCAGCGTCATTTCGGTCACGGTGTCGGCAATCTCGATGATCTCGGGCGGGCAGCGCCGGCCGGTGAGCACCACATGCACTTCGCGTGGCCGCTCGCGCAGCGTCTGCAGAACGGGCTCGAGCGGCAGCCAGCCATAGATCAGCGGGTAGGTGATCTCGTCGAGCACCACCATGAAATGCGCGCCCGAGAGAATGGCCGTGCGTGCCCGCTCCCAGCCTTCGCGCGCGAGCTGGGCCGAATGCTCCTGGTCCTGGCTTTTCCAGCTGAAGCCGTCGCCCAGACCTTCGATGGGCATGCCCAGCTGCTCGAACATGCGGTGCTCGCCAAAGCGCGCCGTGGGCACTTTCATGAACTGGAAGATCTTGACGGACTTGCCGCGGCCGTGGGCGCGCAGCGCCAGGCCGAACGCCGCCGTGCTCTTGCCCTTGCCATTGCCGGTATTGACCAGCACCAGGCCGCGGCGTTCGCCTTCGGGCTTGGTATAGGGCTTTTCGGTCGGGGCTTGTTCGATTTCCATGGAAGATACTTTCAACGAAGTGGGATGGCCGGGGACGCGGCCCCGGGAGAAAAATTCAATCAGCGCGGCGCGGGCAGGCGCGGCAGCGCCACCCATTGGCCGTCGATGGCGCGCACCTGTATGCGGTCGTCGAACACCTGTTCGAGCGCACGATGGGTCGCGGCGTCGGCGCAGCCGCCCTGGTGCAGCACGCGGCCTTGCGCGATCACCACCAGTTCCTGGGCCTGCAGCGCCATGGAGACTTCATGCAGCACGCTGACCACCGTCGTGCCCTGGGCGACGAGTTCCTGCACGCATTGCAGCCAGTCGGTCTGGTGCGGCGGGTCGAGGTGGGCCAGGGGCTCGTCCATCAGCAGCACCTGGGCCTGCACGGCGAGCGCGCGCGCCAGCAGCACGCGCTGGCGCTCCCCGCCCGAAAGCTGGCCCAGGCTGCGCGCGCGCCAGTCCCAGCTCTGCGTGCGGCGCAGCGCCTGCTCCACGGCCGCATGGTCGAGTGCCGACGGCGCGCCCAGCCAGGGCTGGTGCGGCAGCCGGCCCAGCATCGCGACGTCATAGACCGACATTTCGCCCGCCGCGGCCTGGTTCTGCCCCAGCCAGGCCATGGTGCGCGCGCGCGCACGGCCGTTCCAAGCGTGCAGTTCTCGGCCCTGCAGCAGCACCCTGCCCTTCTCATGGCCCATGCCCGCGAGCGCGCGCAACAGCGTCGATTTGCCCGCGCCGTTGGGCCCGACGATGCTGGTCCAGCGCCCCGCGGGCAGGCGCAGCGCCAGCTCATGCAGCACCTGCTGGCCGCCCAGCGACACGCAGAGGCTTTCGGTTTCGAGCGCCCAGGCTTGCGTCATGCGATCTCCTGCACATTGCGTCTGTGCATCAGCCACAGCAGATAGGTGCCGCCGAGCACGGCCGTGAGCACGCCCACGGGCAGCTCCTGCGGCGCGATCAGCCAGCGCGCCAGCAGATCGGCGCCCAGCAGCAGCACCGCGCCCATGCCCGCGCTCAGCAGCAGCAGCCAGCCGTGCATGGCGCGCACCAGCGAGCGCACAAGATGCGGCGCGGCCAGGCCGACGAAAGCAATCAGCCCGGTCTGCGCGACGGCCGTGCCCGTGGCCAACGCCATCACCACGATCAGCAGCAAGCGCAGCGGCGCCAGCGGCAGCCCCAGGCTCAGCGCCGTTGATTCGCCCAGCGCCAGGCCGTCGAGCACACGGCTCAGCGACCAGGCGAGCAGTACCACCAGCGCCAGCACTGCGGCCATGAGAGCGCACGCGCCCCAGCCGACAAACGAAGTGCTGCCCAGCATGAAGGACTGCATGGCCTGCATGATTTCGGGTGACAACATCAGCACCATCGACGAGGCCGCGCCCAGCACCACGCCCACGACCACACCCGCGAGCAGCAGGCGCATGGTGTTGTGCGCGCCCTTGGCAAGCAGCAGCGTCAGCAGCACCGCGCCCACGGCGCCGGCGAACGCCGCGCCGGTGATGCCCAGGCGCAGCAGGCCTTGCAACGCGAACGGCGAGACGCCCAGCGCGGCCATGGCCAGCGCCACGCCCAACGAGGCGCCCGAAGCGCTGCCCAGAAGATAGGGGTCGGCAAGAGGATTGCGGAACACGCCCTGGGCGACCGCGCCCGCAAGGCCCAGCAAGGCGCCCGCGAGCCAGGCGCCCACGGTGCGCGGCAGGCGGATATCGCGCACGATCTGCCAGGCCAGCGGGTCGGCGTCGGGCGCCGCCAGGCGCCAGACGCTTTCCCAACCGGTGCTGCCCACGCCAGCGCCCAGCAACAGCAGCAACAGGCTGGCCAGCAGCAGCGCCAGCGCGAGCCAGGCCGGGCGCAGCGGGTTGGCGCTCATGGGTAGACCTTCTGCACGCAGCGCGCCATGGCCATCGCTGCCTCGGCGATGCGCGGGCCGGGGCGTATCACGAGGTCGGCTTCGGCGCCGGCGAAACGGCAGATGCGACCCGACTGCATCGCGCGCAGCGCCGACCAGCCGGGATAGGGCTCGCGGCTTTCGCCCAGACTGCGCACCCCGCCCATCAGCAGATCGGGGTCGGCGCGCACCACGTATTCGGGATTGAGGCGCGGAAACGGCCCCAAGGCCGCGGGCACGATGTTGACCAGGCCCAACCGGGCCAGCGTCTCGCCGATGAAGGAATTCTCGCCCGCGGCAAACGGCCCGCGGCTGGCTTCGAAGTACACGCGCTGGCCGCGCGCCTGCGCGGGCATGGCGCGCGCGGCTTCGGCCAGGCCCTGCTCCATGCGCGCCCAGACCGGCTCGGCGCCCTGGGGCAGCGCAAGCATCGTCGCGAGCGTGCGCAGAACGCCATGCACTTCGGCATGGGTGCGCGGCTCCAGCGCGATCACCTTGAGGCCCAGCGCCTCCAGACGCCCAATGGCGCGCGAAGCGACCGAAATCAGCACCACGTCCGGGCGCAGCGCCACCACGGCCTCGATGTTGGGCTCCAGATTGCCGCCCAGGCGCGGCAGATGGGCCAGCGCGGGCGGCCAGGTGGTGTAGCGGTCCACCCCCACGATGCGCGTGCACGCGCCCAGCGCGCAGACCGATTCGGCCAGCGAGGGCAGCAGGCTCACGATGCGCTGCGGCGGCGCGGTCAGCTGCACCGCCCTGCCGCGCGCGTCGGTGAGCGTGATCGCCGCTGCGGCGGGCGCAGACGACACCTGGGCATTCGCTGCCATGCCGGGCAGCGAGGCGCTCAGCAGCATGGCAGCCAATATTGCAGATTGGAACAATGCCGCGATCTTCTTCACTGCATGTAAGCTAGTTTGAGCTGTCATTTTTCGCCCTTGAGCACCAGCGGCAGTCCGGCGCACATGAGCGTCGCGTGGCTGCAGGCCGCGGCGACGCGCTGGTTGAGCACGCCCAGCGCGTCGACAAACGCGCGCACTTCGCGGCCCAAAGGAATCACGCCCAGGCCGATCTCGTTGCCCACGATCACCACGGGCCCGGGAGCGTGCGCGAGCGCGTCAACGAACGCATCGGCCTGCTCGGCCCAGCGCTGCGCTGCGGGAAGATGTTCGGTCATGGGCATCATCCAGTTGGTGAGCCACATGGTGAGGCAGTCGATGACCAGCAGGCAGTCGGGCCGGCTGCGTTCGCGCAGCGCCGACGCCAGGTCCAGCGGCACTTCGATGGTGCCCAGGCCCGGAACGCGCGCGGCGCGGTCGCTTTGGTGGCGCGCGATGCGCGCCGCCATTTCAGCGTCATAGGCCTGGCCCGTGGCCAGCAGCCAGGCACTGTGCGCGGGCGACTGCGCAATCCATTCCTGGGCCAGGTTTTCGGCGCGGCGCGACTTGCCGCTTTTCTGCCCGCCCAGGATCAATTCGCTGCGCGCTGTCGTCATGCGTCCACCTCCCCGTCTTGCCCGTCGGCCCGCGCGCCCAGCAGCGCAGCGATGGCGCGCGGGTGCGAGGCGAACCAGGCATGGAAAAAACTCGCGTGCAGGCTGCCATGGCGGTACAGCCACTCGCCATTGTCCGCTGCCGGCGCTTCATCGGGCCGGTGGCTGCGGCCCAGCGGCGTCGCCGCACTGTCCAACCGCGCATAGTGGAAAGTGTGGCCGCGCAGCGTGCCCCAGGGCGTGGTCAGTTGCTGCATTCCCAGGCCGGCCAGGCGCTTTTGCATCTGCGCCCTGCCCGGCATCAGTCCCCACAGCGGCGCCCAGCTGCCGTCGGCGGTGGTGATGCCTTCGCTGAGCGCGAGCATGCCGCCGCACTCGGCCCAGATCGCCTTGCCCGCGCGCCAATGGGCCAGGATGTCGGCCTGCAGGGCGCTGTTCGCGACCAGGCGCGCGGCATGCAGCTCGGGGTAGCCGCCGGGCAGCCACAGCGCGTCGCATGCGGGCAGGCGCTCACCAGCCAGCGGCGAGAACATGCGCAGCTCGGCGCCCAGCGCGCGCAGGCATTCAAGATTCGCGGGGTAGACAAAGCTGAACGCCGCGTCGTGCGCCACCGCAATCACACGGCCCGCGAGCCACGGGCCCAGGGCTTCGGGCTGATCGGCGGCGGGCAGCGCGGGCGGCGCAAACTGCACCGCCCATTGCTGCCAGTCCTGCCAGCTGCGCTGGCCCAGCGGCGTGGCGGCCAGCGCATCGGCCGCGGCGTCCAGCCGCTGCATGCCGTCAGTGAGTTCGTGCGCCGCGACCAGGCCCAGATGGCGCTGGGGCAGCAGCGCCGCCGCGCCCGACGCAGCGGCGCCCGGCGCGGGCTGGGCCTTGGCATCGGCGCTGATGCGCTGCACCGCGCCCTGCCACAGGCTGTCCGCGCGCACGCCGGCCTGCAGCAGCTGCGCATGGCGCGCACTCGCCACGCGGTTGGCGAGCACGCCGGCCCAACGCAGCCCCGGCTCGAAATGCTGCAGCCCATGGGCCAGCGCGCCCAGCGTGGCCGACATGCCCGAAGCGTCTATCACCGCGAGCACGGGAATGTCCAGCAGCCGCGCGAGATCGGCCGCGCTGGGGCTGCCGTCGAACAGGCCCATCACGCCCTCGATCAGGATCAGGTCGGCGCTGCACGCGGCCGCGTGCAGGCGCGCGCGCGCATCGGCCTCGCCCGTCATCCACAGGTCCAGAGAATGGACCGGCGCGCCGCTGGCGAGCTGGTGCCAGTGCGGATCGAGATAGTCCGGGCCGCATTTGAAGACCTGCACGCGCCGGCCCTGGCGCGTGTGCAGGCGCGCCAGCGCGGCGGTGAGCGTGGTCTTGCCCTGGCCCGACGCGGGCGCGGTGATCAGCAGCGCGGGGCAGCGCACGGAATTCAAGGTGTGGGAGTCCATTGCAGGCTCACGAAGAAGCGCCGGCCTTCGGTGGCGTAGGTGGCGGCGGTCTCATAGTGTTTGTCGAACGCATTGTCCAGGCGCGCGAGCAGCTTCCAGTCGCGCGCGAGCGTCTTGCTCGCCGAGAGATTCCACAGCGCATAGCCGCCCAGCACCTTGGTGTTGGCCGCGTCGTCGAAGCGGCGCGCGCTCCACTGCACATCGGCACCCCATTGCCAGCCCGCGATCCGGCGGCTTGCGCCCAGCGTGCCGAACTGTCTGGCGCGGCGCGTGAGGTACAGGCCGGTGGCGCCGTCCTTGGCCGAATTGAAGTCGAGCGCGCCATGCCAGCGCACGCCCAGCGCCTGGGTCGCGGCGGCCAGCGTCAGGCCCTGGTATTCGGCCTGGGCGACGCTCACGTAGCAGCCCTGCGCGCTCGCGCAGCCGCGCGCGCCGGCCTGATACGACACCTGGTCGCTCACGCGGTTGCGATAGGCCGTGGCCGAGAATTCATTTTGCTGCGCGCGGTAGCGCAGACCCAGCTCGAGGTTGCGGCCGTTTTCGGGCGTCAGGCTGGCCGTGCCGTAATTGCTGAAGCGCTGGTAAAGCGTGGGCGCGCGAAACGCCGTGGCCGCTGCGGCCGTCGCGCGCCATTGCGGCGTGAGGTCGTAGCCGTAGGCCAGGCTGCCGGTTTCCTTGCCACCGAACTCGCTGTCGCTGTCGTGGCGCAGCTGCGCCTGCAGATGCTGCTTGCCCGCATGCCACTGGTAGCCCAGCGCCAGCGCGTTCTGCGCGCGCTCGCGGTCCACGGGCGCATTCTGCAGCGCGTCTTCGCGGCGCTCCAGCGTCGCCGAGAAGGTCTGCGCGCCCAGGCGCCACTGGTTCTGCCAGGACAGGCCGCGCAGCTGCGTGGTGCTCAGATAGGCCGTGGGCGTGGTCTCGTAGCGATCCTCGGACGCATTGAGCGCGAGCACGCTGCTCCAGCGCTCGCTCCACTGCGCGCTCCACTCCATGCCCGCGGCATGCATGCGGTGCAGGCTGCGGTCATCGACGCCCGGCCGGGTGCTGTTGTCGTAGCCCGCGTCGATGTCGCTGGCCAGCAGCGAAGCGCGCAGTTGGTGCTGGTCATTGATGCGCCAGCCCAGCCGCGCCGCGCCCGACAGGCTCTTGTAGCCATCGCGGTCGGCATTGCGGCTGGGGCGCACATCGAAGCCGTCGCTGCGTTCGCCGGCGATGTCCAGCGCATAGTCCCAGGCCTTGTCTTCGCCGCCCACGCCGCTGACACCGGCCTGGGCGCGCCGCGTGCCGTTCGAGCCCAGGCCCACCGACACCGACGGCGTGAACCCCTGCTCGGCACGGCGCGTGAAGATCTGCACCACGCCGCCGATCGCGTCGGAACCGTAGATGGCCGCGGCCGGGCCGCGCAGCACTTCGATGCGATCGATCATGGCCAGCGGAATGCTTTCCCAGGTCGGGCCGCCGCTGCCGCTTTGCGAGGAAAAGCGGATTCCGTCGATATAGACCGCCGTATAGGCGGTATCGGCGCCGCGCAGCATGACGCTGGTGGTATTGCCCAGGCCGCCGTTGCGCACCATCTGGATGCCCGGCAGGCGCGCGAGCACATCGGCCAGACCGGTCGCGCCGCTGGCCTCTATGGTCGCCCGGTCGATGACCGACATGTCGGCCAGCAGCTGCTGCGCGGACTGGGGTGCGCGTGCGGCCGTGACCACGGTCGTCGTGCTCTGGGTTTCGGCCAGCGGCTGGGCCTGCACGCCGGGGAAAACAGCCGACAAGGCCAGGGCCAGGGCCAGAACGCAGGGGCGCACGCACAAGGGCGCGGCAGCGCCAGAAGAAGGGTAAAACATGAGTATCAACGTGAAGGCACCCGGCGCCGACCTTCCCGTCAGCTATGGGTCAAAGCAATCCGTGTCGCGGGCGACGGCGGACCACACCTCGTTGGCCGGTATCCGGGCTGGGCGGAGCACACTCTTGCAAGCCTTCCCAGCGCAGCGCCAGTGGCAAGTAAAGAAGAGCCGAGCATCGCAAAAACACTCATCCGCTGACCGTTGCGGGGGCAGCGCAGGCACGGAACATCCGCATCGCGGCGACTCCTCCCTGCTTCCCGTTGAACTGCGCGCCCGGGAGCCAAGCGCACGAGCACCAACGGCGGTGATTGTATCCGCGCCCGCTTTCCATGGGCCGGCCCTGCCGTTTTGTAGGACGACGGAGAATTTGCGGCGCCATCCAGCGCCTTCGCTACTGTTTCTTACGCATATCCCGGGCTACAAGTTCTACAATCAGCGAGTCTATGTCTGCCCAGTCACCCCTCGACCTTATTTCCGACCGCGTGGAGCGACTTCTGTTGCGCCACGAGGAGCTTCAGCGCACCAATGCCCTGCTGGCCGAGCAGGTCGCTGCACTGACCCAGGAGCGCGATTCGCTGCGCTCGCGCCTGAGCGCCGCGCGTGCGCGCGTCGATGCGCTGATCGAACGCCTGCCCAGCAACGAGGGAGCCGGCATATGAAGCAACTTGATGTCCAGATCCTGCACCAAAGCTATCTGCTGACCTGCCCCGAAGGCCACGAGGAGCGCTTGCTCGAAGCCGTGTCCCGCGTCAACGACACCATGGCCCGCATCCGCGATGCGGGCAAGGTGCGCTCGCGCGAGCGCGTGGCGGTGCTGGCAGCGCTCAACATGGCGTTCGACATCGTGACCGCCGAGCGCGCCCCCGCGCCCGAGCCTGTCGAGCCGCCCGCTGAGGTGGAAGAAGATCCGGCGGCCGCCGACGCCTGGGCCCAGGCCATGATCCAGCAGCAGGCCGACGCGCAGCGCATCGTGGCCCTGCTCGAACGCCTCGACCAGGCGCTCGAGGCCGACGCACAATTACTGTAAAAAATCGGCCCGGCCGCGCCAAGCTCCGCGCATCCGCACTACAATGAAAGCGTCTGCGAATCTGCCGGGCTTTATATTTCCTTGAACCAATGCTCATTGAGCCCGGGCTTGGTACATCGCTTGATGAGCGTGATCGTCTCGCGTTAGATGAACCCAACGTCA
>Ga0308165_1001292_pt1 | contig 36101 bp, 37 predicted proteins | sample PhyWR2_FD_201032 | JGI IMG/M metagenome (GOLD analysis project Ga0308165, IMG submission 201032) | Phyllosphere microbial communities from UC Gill Tract Community Farm, Albany, California, United States - DLSLW.R2 | ecosystem: Host-associated > Plants > Phyllosphere > Unclassified | place: USA...
AGCCGGGGTCGCCGTTCATCAGTCCCTGGACGTGGGGGATGCCGCATTCGGCCTGGATGGTGTCGTCGTAGGCGGGCTTGTCCCCATCCGGTCCGCGCCGGGAATAGCCGTAGCAGTTGGTGTAGACGATCTGCGGGTTGATCGCCTTCACCGCCGCATAACCGAAGCCGAGCTTGGCGATCGCCCGCCCCCGCATCGAATGGATGAAGACATCGGCGGTGGCGATCAGGCGGCGCAGCGTCTCGCGGTCGGCCTCCTGCCGCAGGTCCAGCATCAGCCCGCGTTTGCCCCGGTTCACGTTGACGTAGATGCCGCCCATGCCGGGCACCGGGCCCGTGGTGATCCAGCGGGTGTTGTCGCCCGCGGGCGGCTCCACCTTGATGACCTCGGCGCCCATGTCGGCCATGATCTGGGTGGCATAGGGGCCGAAGACCACGCTGGTGAGATCGATCACCCGGACCCCTGCGAGGGGGCCTTGCGCCGCCTTGTCTGGCTTTTCGGACATGCGGCTCTCCCTTGTTCTTGGCAGCAGGCTTACCTGAAGAGGGAATGTTAATCCATGCCCATTTTCGTTCATTGATCCGATATCGGAACAATACCGTTGTCTCCCTGCGGCTGCGCTGCTACTTCTGGCCCAGCGCCGGACAGCGGCAGAACATGGGAAAAGGGCGGAAAAGCGGTGGATTTTGCACTCAGCCAGGACCAGCAGGATATCCGCGAAGCGGTCCTGAAGCATTGTTCGCAGTTCCCTGACGAGTATTGGCTGGAAAAGGATCGCAGTGGCGAATTCCCGGTCGAGTTCCATATGTCGATGGCGCAGGCCGGCTGGCTGGGCGTCGCCATGCCCGAATCGGTGGGCGGCGCGGGCCTTGGCATCACCGAAGCGGCAGTGATGATGCAGGCGGTTGCCGAAAGCGGCGGCGGCATGACGGCGGCCTCCGCGATCCACGGCCCGGTTTTCGGGCTGGAACCTGTCACCCTGTTCGGCACTGAGGAACAGCAGCAGCGCATGATCCCGCCGATCCTTTCGGGCGAGGAAAAGATGTGCTTCGCAGTGACCGAGCCGAACACCGGCCTCGACACCACCAGCCTCAAGACCCGCGCCGACAAGGTGCCCGGCGGTTACCGCGTCAATGGCGAGAAGATCTGGATCACCAATGCCCACGTCGCCGACCGGATGCTGCTGATCGCCCGCACCACGGCGCTGGAGGACGTGAAGAAGAAGACCGACGGCCTGACGCTGTTCTACACTAAGCTCGACCGCGCCCATATCGAGCATCAGCTGATCCCCAAGATGGGCCGCCACGCGGTGGGGTCGAACATGCTGTTCATCACCGACCTGTTCATCCCCGAGGACGACCGCATCGGCGCCGAGGGGCAGGGCTTCAAGATCCTGCTCCAGGGCCTTAACCCCGAGCGTGTCCTGCTGGGCGCCGAGGCGACCGGGCTGGGGCGCGTGGCGATCAGGAAGGCGTCCAAGTATGCGCAGGAGCGCGTCGTCTTCGGGCGGCCGATCGGGCAGAACCAGGGCATCCAGCATCCGCTCGCCAAGGCGTGGATGCAGGTGGAGGCGGCCAGCCTCATGGTGTTCAAGGCGGCGACGATGTTCGACAAGGGGCTGGACTGCGGGGTAGAGGCGAATACCGCCAAGTACCTTGCCGCCGAGGCCGGTTTCGAAGCCTGCCAGACGGCGGTTATGTCGATGGGCGGCATGGGCTATGCCCAGGAATACCACGTCGAGCGTTACCTGCGCGAAGTGATGATCCCGCGCATCGCGCCGGTCAGCCCGCACCAGATCATGAACTACATCGCCGAGAGGGTTTTGGAGTTGCCGAGGTCGTATTGATTGACGTGCATCAGCGTGTCCGGCCACCGTGGCATTGGAACGCGCCGTCATCCTGAACTTGGTTCAGGATCCATTTCGCCGTGCACATGGCGGGTTGATCGGCGGGATGGACCCTGAAACAAGTTCAGGGTGACGAAAAAAGGCGTGGGACGGGACCAGGTTCCGATACCAGCATAACATGAAAAAAGAGGACCATATGCCCTTTACCCACCAGCCCGCCACGGCCCGTTCCTGGCTGTTCGCCCCCGGCGACAGCGAGAAGAAGATGACCAAGGCGATGGAAGGCGAGGCCGATATCGTCCTCATCGACCTGGAGGACGCGGTCGCCCCTGATGCCAAGGCCGCCGCGCGCCCCATGGTGCATGATTTCATCAAGGCCAATCCCGCGCAGCGCGCCCGCCTGTGGGTACGCGTCAACCCGCTGGACGGGCCGCACACCCTGCTGGACCTTGCCGCCGTGATGCCCGCGCACCCCGGCGGCATCATGCTGCCCAAGGTCTATGGCCGCGCCGATGTGGAGAAGCTGGACCACTGCCTGTCCGCGCTGGAAGTGGCGAACGGCATCGAGGAAGGCTCCACCCCGGTCATCGTGCTCATCACCGAAACCGCCGAAGCCATGTTCCACACCGGCAGCTACAAGGGCGCGCCGCGCGTCACGGCGCTGACCTGGGGTGCGGAAGACCTTGCCGATTCGATCGGCGCATCGTCCAACCGCAATGCCGACGGTTCCTATTCCTTCACCTACGAACTGGCCCGCAGCCTTACCGTGCTGGGCGCGGCGACGGCGGGGGTCACCGCGATCGAGACGATCAGCGCCGACTACAAGGACCTCGAAGCCCTGCGCACGCGGGCCGAGAAGGTCCGCCGCGATGGCTACCGGGGAATGATGGCCATCCACCCGGCGCAGGTGCCGGTGATAAACGCCGCCTTCACCCCCACCGAAGCGGAGATCGCCGAGGCGCAGGAGATCGTCGACGTTTTCGCCGCCAACCCCGGCGTCGGCGCCATCGGCTGGAAGGGCGGCATGCTGGATCGCCCCTATCTGGCGCGGGCCGAACGCCTGCTGCGCCAGGCGGGCAAGCTGTGAGGCTGTAACACTGTGAAGCAGGCCGCCCACCGCCAAAAAACCCGTCACCCTGAACTCGTTTCAGGGTCCATCGTGCTGCAAGCGCGGTGCGTTGGACGCCGCGCTGCCAGCGCCGCGCTATGGCACAGGCCATCGGCCAATCTGGCGGGATGGACCCTGAAACAAGTTCAGGGTGACGACGGCGGGAAGGCGCGGGCGTCATGAATTACACTACGCCAGAGGCGTTGGACCTCACCCGCTACCTCAGGCCCGGCGACCACATCGTGTTCGGTCAGGCCTGCGGCGAACCCACCGCGCTGGTCGAGGCACTGATCGCGCAAGGGGCGGGCATCGGCGGCCTCAAGGCCTTCATCGCCACCAGCTTCTCCGGTCTGTTCACGCCTGAGAGCGCGGGCGCGTTCCGGCTCTCCTCGATGGGCGCGATCGGGGCGCTGCGGGTGATGACCAGAGCCCATCTGCTTGACGTGATCCCGGTCCACGTCAGCCAGGTCGCGCCGCTGATAACGGCCGGGGTTATGCCCTGCGACGTGGCGATGATCCAGGTCAGCCCCGCCGATGGGCAGGGCAACCACTCCTGCGGCCTCATCTCCGACTACGTGCGCGCCGCCGTGGACAAGGCCCGCGTGGTCATCGCCGAGGTCAACGATCAGGTTCCCTACGTGCCGGGCGAACTGATCCCGGCCAGCGCCATCGACGTGGCGGTCAGGGTCAGCCGCGCTCCGGTGGAAGTTGCCCCGGCGAAGATCGGCCCCATCGACGAAGCCATCGCCCGGCTCTGCGCGCAGTTCATCGGCGATGGCTGCGTGATCCAGACCGGCGTGGGCGCGGTGCCCGATGCGATCCTGCGGCTGCTGCACGACCGCCGCGACCTTGGCGTCCATTCCGGGATGCTGGGCGACGGGCTGGTCGACCTTGCCGAAGCGGGCGTGCTGACCAATGCCCGCAAGGAAATCGACACGGGTGTGTCGGTCAACGGCGCCCTGATCGGCTCGCGGCGGCTTTACGACTGGGCGCACCGCAACCCCGCGATCCGCATGACGCCCACCAGCTATACCCACGATGCGGGCGTGCTGGGGCAGCTTTCGCAGCTGGTCACGATCAATTCCGCGCTGGAAGTGGACCTTGGCGGGCAGGCCAATGCCGAACAATCGGGCGCGGCCTACATGGGCGGCACCGGCGGGCAGGTGGACTTCGTGCGGGCCGGCGCGCGCTCTCCGGGCGGGGCTTCGCTGATGGTGCTGGCCTCAACCGCGAAGGGCGGGACGGTCAGCAAGATCGTGCCTGCGCTCAGCGGCCCGGTCACCAGCGCGCGCAGCGAAGTGGATGTGGTGGTCACCGAATTCGGCGCCGCGCAGCTGAAGGGGCAGACTTTGGCGACGCGCGCCCGGCGCCTCGTCTCCGTGGCTCACCCGGATTTTCGCGAGGGTCTGGAACGGGCGGCTTTCGAGATCACGCGCAGAGGGTTTTGACTATGAACGACGCTGTCCTGTTCGATGCCCGCGAAGACGGCATTGCCGTCATCACCCTCAACCGCCCCGAACAGCGCAATGCCCTGACCGCCGAAGTGCGCGAGGGCCTGCGCGCTGCATGGGCGCGCTTCGAGGCCGACGATACCTTGCGCATCGCCATCCTCACCGGCAGCGGCGACAAGGCGTTCTGTGCGGGCGGAGACCTCAAGGAGATGGTCGAAACCGGCATGGCGGTGCCTCCGCGCGATATGTATGCGCTGCCTTACGACACCATCGAGCTGTCCAAGCCGACCATCGCGGCGGTGAACGGGGTGGCCTTCGCGGGCGGCTGGATGATCGCCCAGGCCTGCGATCTGTGCGTGGCCTCCACAGCGGCGAAGTTTGCGATCACCGAGGTCAAGGTGGGGCGCGGCAGTCCCTGGGCGGCGCCGCTGATCCACATGATCGGGCAGCGCATCTTCATGGAGATCGTGCTGACCGGCAAGCCGATCGACGCGGCCCGCGCCTATGAGATCGGCCTCGTCAACCGCCTCGCCCAGCCGGGCGCGGTGCTGGACGCGGCGATCGAACTGGCGCGCGAGGTGCTGGAAGGCGCGCCGCTGTCGGTCAAGGCCGCGCGCGAGACGGTGATGCTCTCCACCGAGATGGGCCGCAGCGCCGCGCTGGCGGCGGCGCGCAGCGCGCATGAGCATACCTATAATTCGCAGGACGCGCAGGAAGGCCCGCGCGCTTTCGCCGAGAAGCGCAGGCCGGTGTGGAGCGGCCGATAAGCATGAGCCAATAACAGGGGCCAATAAACAGCCCTGGGCCGTTCGCGGTCGGTGATACCTTGCCCGGGATGGTTTGACGCGGGGGCTCTGTTGGCGCCAATGCCGCATCGGCGCGAAGCGTTTTGCTTCGCCAAGCCGGACCTTCGACAGAAAGCCCCTGACACGATGCCGCAAGATCCGATGGTCCAGCTCGCCCTTTTCACCCAGGCCGTCGAGGCGCTGGGCGGGCAACGGGTGACGGCCCGGACACTGGGCGTCGACGAGCGGGACCTGCGCGCCCGGCTTTCCGGTGAGGAGGATCTGGATACCAGCATCCTGCGCGACATTGCCAAGGCCCTGATCGACCACGCCGACCGCTGCCGCAAGATCGAGCGCAAGCTGTCGCCTGCGTTTTCCGAAAACCTCACCGCCATTCAGGCCGAGCGGTTCGGGAACCCGGGCTGACCTGCTCCTCCCCGCCCCCGCAGGGAGGGGGGAGGGCTGCGCCGCATCAGTTCACCGTTTCTTTCGCCTCGAACGCCACGCCCGGCAGGTCGGGCAATTTGCGCCAGTCGGCCAGCATGTCGCGCCAGGCGTCCCAGCCGGGCAGATAGCCCTTGAACAGGGCCCACTTCAGTTCCTTGTCGCCTTCGTTGTTGAAGTAGCTGGGCGTGCAGCCCTGCTGGAATTCCGACATGTCGATTTCGTTCGCGCGGCAGTGCGCCACGTAACCGGCGACACCCTCGCTCGTGGCGGTGAACTTGTCCGCGCCGCGCCGCACGGTTTCGCCGATCATGAAGGCGATGTGCTCTGCCTGACGGCCGAACTGCTCGGTCGTGCTCGAATTGGTCGCGCCCTGGATATAGCCCATGTAGAACATGCCGGGGAACTTGTCGGTCGTCACGCCGTGCAGGGTGCTGGGGCCATTGGTCCAGTGATCGTAGATCGACAGGCCGCCTTCGCCCTCCACCGTATCGATGCCCCAGCGCCGCTTGAGATCGCTGGTCACCTCGAAGCCCGAGGCGAAGATCATCAGGTCGACTTCGTATTCCACGCCGTCGGCGATGAAGCCCTTTTCGGTCATCCGCTCAACGCCCTGCGTCGGTGACACGTCGATCACCTTGACGTTGGGCTGGTTGAAGGTGGGATAATAGTCGTTGTTCGACAGCGGCCGCTTGCACATGAAGCGGAACCACGGCTTCAGCACTTCGGCGGTGGCGCCGTCCTCGACCAGATCGTCGACGCGGCGGCGCAGGCGTTCCATCACCTGGAAGTCCACCACCTCGCGCCGGGCCATGAAATCGGCCATGTCCATATCGGGGAAATTCTTGAAGAAGTCGTCCGCCTCAAGCTCGACGTGGAGGTTGCGGCTGATTTCTGTCCAGATGTCGCAGATCAGATCCGGCTCGCCCGGCAGGAAGAACTGCTGCGCGCCGCGGTGGAAATTGGCCATGCGCTCCTGCTGCCAGCCGGGTTCCAGCGCGGCGGCCCAGTCGGGATCGGTGGGCGGATTGGGCCGCTCGTCGATGTTCGAAGGGGTGCGCTGCAGCACGTAGAGCTGCTTGGCATACTTGCCCAGAAAGGGCACCGCCTGGACCGAAGTGGCCCCGGTGCCGACGATGGCGACGCGCTTGTCCTTCAGCTTTTCCAGTTCGGGCGCGGTCCACGAACCGCCGGTATAGTCATGCTCCCAGCGGCTGGTGTGGAACATCTTGCCCTTGAAGTCGTGGATGCCGGGGATGCCGGGCAACTTGGGCATGTTCATCACGCCGCCCGCCATGACCACGAACCGCGCGCGCAGATCGTCGCCCCGGCTGGTCTTCACATGCCAGCGCTTGATCCCCTCGTCCCAGGTGATGCTTTCGACCAGGGTGTGGAACAGGGCCTTGTCGGCGAGGTCGAAGTCGGTCGCCATCTTCTGGCAGTAGGCCTGGATTTCCCAGCCATCCGAAAACTTCTTGCTGGGCATGAAGCCCGTTTCTTCCAGCAGCGGCAGGTAGCAGTAGGCGTCGTTGTCGCACTGCACGCCGGGGTAGCGGTTCCAGTACCACACGCCGCCAAAGCCGCCCGCGTGGTCGATGTTGCGCACCTTGGTGACGCCCTGCTGGCGCAGGTGATAGCCCGCCAGGATGCCGGAAAAGCCCGCGCCCAGGATCGCCACGTCAAGATCCTCGACCAGCGGCTCGCGCTCGGTCACCGGGGTGAAGGGATCGTGGGCGTAGTTGTCCGAGAAATCGCCGGTGGGGCGCACGTACTGCTCCCCGCCCTCGCGGCGCAGGCGCTTGTCACGCTCTGCGAGGTACTTGGCCTTCAGTGCCGGGATGTCGAGTTCCTCGGGCGCGGGCACATTGGTTTTCTGGCAGATCATTCCGGTCCCACTTCAGTTTTCGTGCGGGCAGGCCCTTTGCGCAGGCGCCCTATATCCGCGATGTGGCTTTGCGCCTTTTAGTTGTCAACAGTGTTGCCTATTAAGGCCTCGGAACGCGCCATGGCGAAGCTGTAGCCGATGTGATCGACGTGGCCGTGGAGGCCGAAGTCGAGGATTTGCGGGTTGTCCGGGCCCTTGTCATGGAACGCGGCGCTGGCGGCGGCGACGTCCTCGATCGTCCATTCCGGGCGGTAGACCCCGCGCGTTTCCGCCACGAAGGCGCGCGAGATGCGGCCCGCCATCGAGGCGATCAACTCGCCGGTGACCGGGCAGCTTTCATGCGCCAGCCAGCCCACCACCGGGGCGACGAGTTCCGGTCCCATCGGCGGATACTGCGAGATGTCGAGACCCTCTGCCATGCGGGTGACGGCGCCCGGCACGATGGTGTTGCATTTGACGCCGAACGCCTCGCCTTCCAGCGCGGCGATGTTGTTCAGGCCCAGCATCCCGGCCTTCGACATGCCGTAGTTCACGCAGTTTTCGTTGCCGTAGATGCCGCCGACCGAGCTGGTCAGGACGATGCGGCCATAGCCCGCGTCGCACATCGGGCCGAACGCGGCCTGGACGACGTGGAAGGCCCCCATCAGGTGCACGTCCACCACGCTGCGGAAGTCGTCGTAGGAGACATCGCGGATCGAACCGTAACGCACGTTGCCGGCGTTGTGGATCAACACGTCGATGCGGCCCCAGGTGTCCAGCGCGGCCTGGATGATGGCGCGCCCGCCCTCGGGCGTGGCGACGGTATCGGCGTTGGCAATCGCCTCGCCGCCCGCCGCGACGATCTCGTCGACCAGATCCTGCGCCACGCTTGTATCCGGTCCGTCGCCCCGGATCGCGCCGCCAAGGTCATTGACGACCACCTTGCAGCCGCGCTGTGCCAGCAGGAGGGCATAGGCCCGGCCAAGGCCGCGCCCGCCGCCGGTGACCACCGCGACGCGGCCGTCGAAACGCAGGTCGGCGTCCTGGGAGGGATGGCTCATGGCAAAATGTCCTCTCGTGCGGCGCGGTCCTGCGCGGCGGAAACGGCTGCGTCTCGCGCTTGGCGTTCCCGGCGCGTGGCCGGCCGAATTGGGTATCGGTCTATTGCACGAGTATCCGCACGCATTCCCGCTTGGCAACGGCGGGCCCGTCGCCGGGGCGATGCTGCATGCATGGCCGGCGCCGGGGGCGGCACCCGCGTTGCGCGGCCCTGTGCCGGGCTATACCACTCGGCCAAAGACTCGGCCTGAGGCCGGGGGAGAGGGATGTATACATGCTCGAGGCAGCCGGCCGTAACCGCAATGCTCTAGCCGCCACGCCGGGCGAGGGCTGGGCACTGCACCGCATGACCCCCGCCAGCCGTCTCAACGGCGCCAACGGTATCCGTACCGGCGCGGACGGGCGCATCTACGTGGCGCAGGTGGCGGGCAGCAAGGTCAGCGCGGTGGATGTCGATACCGGCCTGATCGAGACGATTTCGCCCAACGGCGGCGGCATCGTCGGGCCGGACGATCTCGCCTTTGACGAGGCGGGCAACCTCTACTGCACCGAGATCACCGAAGGGCGCGTCTCGATGATGACGCCGGGGGGCGAATACCGCGTGATCCACGGCGACATGCCCGTGGCCAACCCGATCACCTATCATCAGGGCAGGCTGATCGCGGGCGAACTGCGCCTTGGCGGGCGGATCATGGAACTGGACCGCGACGGCGGCGCCCCGCGCGTCATCTACGAAGGCGTGCCGATGGCCAATGCCTTCGAGGTCGGGCCCGACGGCAAGCTTTACTTCCCCGCGCAGGGCGCCAACGAAATCTGGCGCATCGGCCTTGATGGCGGCGAGCCGGAGGTGGTGGCGAAAGACCTTGGCGTACCCGATTCGGTCAAATTCCACCCCGACGGCTATATCGTCTCGACCCAGGTCTATTCCGGGCAGGTGCTGAAGATCGACCCGCGCACCGGCGCGAAGTCGGTCCTGGCGGATATCGGGCCGGGGCTGGACAACGTCGCCTTCGTGAACGGGCGTACTTTCGTCAGCCACATCAACGGTTCGATCACCGAGATCGTCGAGGCGGGCCGGACGAAGCCGCTGGTCGAGAAAGGGCTGCAATGGCCGCTTGGCCTTGCAGTGGATGAGGCGGGCCATGTCTTGGTGGCGGACGGCGGGTTCTCGTACCTGCTGCGGCCGGGCGAGGCGCTGCAACTGGCGGGGATGCTGTTTTCGCCCGGCTTCCCCGGCTGGATCCGCGACGTGGCCTGCAGCGGGCCGGATGAATGGATCGTCACCACCGCCAATGGCGACGTGGCCCGCTGGCGCCCCGCCTCGGGGGAGAGCGCGGTGCTGGCAAGCGGCTATGCGCGGCTCATGGGCGTGGCGGTCGGCCCGAACGGCCATGCGGTTTTCGCCGAGTTCGACACCGGCAAGGTCTTTGCCATCGAGGGCATGGGCGCAGGCGGCAACGTGGTGGAGCTGGCCTCGGGGCTGGACCGGCCGATGGGCGTGGCGGTGGCGGGGGACGGCACCGTCTTCGTTGCCGAAAGCTGCGCGGGGCGCGTGGTGAAGCTGGTCGGCGGACGCAGGGAGACTGTCCTCGACGGTCTTGCCCGGCCGGAAGGCATCGCGATTGCCGGGGGCACGCTGTTCGTCGCCGATCCGGGCGCCAACGCCGTCATCGCCAGCGACCTTGCCGGCGGCGCGCGCGAGACGGTTGCCAGCGGCTTGCCCATCGGCGGGGCGGCGGGCGCGCAGATGGCGCAGCTGGGCGGCGTGGGCGACATGTGCGGGCCGATGAACACCTTCAACGGCATCGCCGCCGCGCCGGACGGCACCATCTACCTTTCCGCCGATGCCGAGGGCAGCGTGCTTGCCCTGCGCCGGCTCTGACCCGGGAGCCTGACCGCCATGCTCAAGCAGATCTGCTTCTTCAGGAAGCGCCCCGACATGACCATGGACCAATTCATGGACTATTACGAAAACCAGCACTCGCAGCTGGCGAAGAAGATGGGCGCGGCCCCGGCGATACCGGGCGCGGTGCGCTATGTCCGGCGCTACCTTGTGCCGGAGAAGAACCCCATCACCGGGCAGATCCACGATCCCGGCTTCGACTGCATCATGGAAATCTGGTGGAACAGCCGCGCGGATTTCGAGCGTTCGCAGGCGATCATCTCCTCGCCCGAGCGCGCGGCGATGACCAGGGCGGACGAGGAGAAGCTGTTCGCCGGCCATGACAATCCGGTGGCCACCTGCATCGAATACGATTCGCCCATGGGCCCCGGCGGCGAAGCGACGCATGTCGAACTGCGGCATGGCGGCTGAGATGCACGCACCCACGCCGTCCACCGCCCGCGAGGAGTGGCGCCGAACCCCCCTGCTGCCGGTGGCGGCGGGGCTGGGCTATGCCACCAGCGTCATCCACATCTACGGCATCGGCCCGTTCTACGGCCCCGTGGCCGCGCAGTTCGGGTGGAGCCGCACCGAGGTCACCTTCGGCCTCACCATCGCCACGCTGGTGCAGGCGGTGGGGGGCGTGTTCATCGGCCTGGCCGTCGACCGCTTCGGCCCGCGCCGCTTCGGGGTGGCGGGGCTGGTGCTGCTGGGGCTTGCCTTCGCCGCGCTGGGCAGCACGGACGGCTCGCTGCTGAACTGGTATCTGCTGTGGGGCCTGATCGCGCTGGCGGCGCTGCCGGTGCAGGCTTCGGTATGGACAAGCGCGGTCGCCTCGCGCTTCACCGTCTCGCGCGGGATGGCCTTCGCGGTGACGCTGTGCGGGGCCTCCATCGCGGCGGGCGTGTTCCCGCCGATGGCGACCGCGCTGATCGGTGCGCTGGGCTGGCGCGCCGCCTTCCCGGTGCAGGCGGCGATCTGGCTGGCGATCGCCTTCCCGGTGATCTTCGTGTTCTTCCATGGCCGCTACGATACCGGCCGGCGCCAGAAGACCGCGGACCGCGGCACGAAACCCGCCGATCTGCCCGGCGCCAGCTTGCGCGAAGGGCTGACTTCAAGCGTCTACCACCGCCTGTTCATCGCCAGCCTGCTGTTCACCTTCACCATCATCGCGCTGGTGGTCCACTTCACCGCGATCCTGGGAGACAGCGGCGCCAGCCCGATGGCGGCGGCGGGGATCGCCTCGTTCATCGGCTGGTTCTCGCTGGCCGGGCGGCTGGGGACGGGGATGCTGCTGGACCGGATGCCCGCGTCGCTGGTGGGCGCGGCAGTGTTCCTGCTGCCGGTGCTGGGCTGCCTGCTGCTTCTGCTGGGGGGCGGCTCTTTTGCCGCGATGGCGGGAGCCTCTGCGTTGATCGGGCTGACATTGGGCGCGGAGATCGACGTCGTCGTCTACCTCCTCACCCGCCATTTCGGCCTGCGCCACTTCGGCGGCCTTTATGGCGGGCTGCTTGCGGCGCTGTCGATCGGCACCGCGCTGGGCCCGCTCGCCGCTGCGCAGGTCTTCGACCGGACCGGCAGCTATTCGGGCTTCCTGTGGCTTGCGCTGGGCTTCATGGCGGCCAGCAGCATCGCCATCGGCAGCCTGCCGAGAGGGCGCGCCGCCTATACCGCGCATTGACGAAAGCCGCTCCGGCGATTTGCCCCTGCGTGCCGGTAATGAGATAACCGCCGCAAATCGGTATAAAGATGTGAGGATAATCATGGGCGAAATTGGCAAGATCGTGCAGGCGCCGGAAGAGCTGGTCGCGCCGGTCAACGTGCCCCCCGAAGCCTACACTTCCCCCGAATACGCCCGGGCCGAGCGGGACAAGCTGTGGCGCAAGGTATGGCTGCAGGCCGGGCGGATGGAGGATATCGAGCAGGTCGGCGCCTACATCACGTTCGACATCCTCGACGATTCGGTGATCGTGGTACGGTCCTCGGCGGACGAGATTCGCGCCTTCCACAATGTCTGCCCGCACCGGGGCCGCAAGCTGGTGGATACCCCGCCGGGCCAGCGCAACGCCCATGCCAGCCGCCCCAACTTCATCTGCGGCTACCACGGCTGGACCTTCGACCTCGAAGGCACCAACACTTATGTCGAGCATCAGGACGACTGGCAGGGCCACTTGTGCGGCGGGCTTGCCGATCTGGGCAAGGTCAGGGTGGAAAGCTGGGGCGGCTGGATCTGGATCACCCTCGATCCCGAAGCCATGCCTCTGGCCGAATACCTGCACCCGGCCGCCGGGATGCTGGACCCTTACGGCCTTGAGAAAATGCGCCCGCGCTGGCGCAAATGGGTGGTGTTCGACTGCAACTGGAAGGTCGCGATGGAGGCTTTCTGCGAAACCTACCACGTTTCCACCACTCACCCCGAATTCATGGAATTCGGCCAGTTCCGGGGCTGGGCGCGCAATCAGGGCCTGCACTCCAACATCGGCTACGATGCACCCAAGGGGCAGGAGGAGGACTCCGGCAAGCTGCGGCTGGGCGCCGGCGAAGACCCGCGCCTGACCACGGCGGACATGCAGAACTTCACGTGGGAAAACGCCAATACCAACACCACCACGACGCTGGTTGCGGTGGCGAACCGGCTGAAGGACGAACTGCCCGAAGGCACGCCGCCCGCCGAAGTTTCCGCCTACTGGATCAGCACGGCGCGCCGGGAAGATGCCGAACGCGGCGTGGAATGGGCGCAGGTCGACCCGCAGCACACGGCGAAGGCCGGGACGGCGTGGCAGATCTTCCCCAACTTCCAGATCGGCCACGCGGTCAACAACATGCTCTGCTATCAGGCGCGGCCCTACAAGGGCGACCCGGACAAGTGCATCTTCGAGGCAGCCGTCTACGAACTCTACCCCGAGGGCGAGGCGCCCCGGACCGAATGGGAATATACCGAGCCTGCCGACTGGCCGCCGGTGCTGCAGCAGGATTTCACCAACATGGCCGCCGTCCAGCAGGGCATGAAGAACGTGGGTTTCCGGGGCGCGCAGCCCAATCCCTACATGGAGCGCTCGGTCGCCTCGCTGCACATGAACCTGGCGAAGTTCATGGGGACGGGCGGCCCGAAGACGTATTGAGACGCGGTTTCCTTTCATGCGGTTCCCGCTCGTCCATATAAGCTGGGCTCTGGCGGACAATGCGCTGCGGCCGGCTTGCGACGCATTTCTCGAAGGGGTTTTTGGGGCGCAGCGCGCTTCCGAGATTCTCGTCACGCCCGAGACGGAAGCGCTGGGGCTCGACCGCGAGGAATCGCTGATGATGGTGGGCGATACGATGCTGATCCCCATCGCTCCGGCCGGACGGGGGGCGATGGAAGGAAACCCGCTGGGCGATATGCTGCGCCGCTCGGCCATGCCCATGCGGTGGATCGGGCTCGCGCTCAAAGCCACGGACCTTGCCGCCGCCGATGCCTGGTTCGCCGCGCGCGGGTTCAGGCGGCATTACGATCCCGGCATGGAAGCGCACTATTTCCTGGTGCCCAGGGGGCAGGCAATGGGCATGCGGCTTGAGATCGTGGCGCAGGACATGCCGGGCGATCCGCGCCGCGATGCCGGTTGGTCCCCCGCATGGTGGCGCGATGCGCATCCGCTGGGGATCGAAGGCCTGCAGGCGGTGGGCGTCAGCGCCCCCTCGCTGCAGGACGCGCGGGCATTGTTCGCGGAAAAACTCGAATGGCCGGAGATTTCGGCGCCCGCGCTGCCCGGTGCACAAGTGGCCGCCTTTGCGATGGGCGACAGCGTGCTGGAGGCGCTGGAAGGCGTGGAAGGCTCACCCCTTGCCGACCATGCGCGCGACGTGAAGGGCATCTACCACCTCGTCTACAAGGTGGCGGATGCCGCCGGTGCCGCCACATATCTGCGCAGCAAGGGGCTGCCGTTGATCGGCGATGCCGAAAAACGCTTCGCCATCCACCCGGACAAGGCGCAGGGCCGCCTTATCTGGTTCACGCAGGTCACCCCGCCGGGGTATCCGGAAGCCGGCTCCCGGCTGGGCAAAGCGTGATGGTCAGGAAGGCTTGATCTTCAGCAGCGCCAGTCCGAACCCGATGAAGATCGCGCCGGTCACGCGGTTGAACGCCTGCTTGATCGCCGGGCGGCTGAGGTAGCGCGACAGCGAGCGCCCGCCCGATGCGTAGACGCCGTACCAGAACGTTTCCACCACCGCGAAAGAGCCGACCAGGATCGCGAACTGCGGCGCCTTGGGCAGGGCGGGGTCGATGAACTGCGGGAAGAAGGCGGCCGCGAACAGGATCAGCTTGGGGTTGCTGATGCCGATGGCAAAGCCGCCGCGAAACAGCGCCGCGCCCGATACCGCGACCGGCAGCGGCGCATCGCCGACGTCCAGCGGTGTCACCTTGCTGCGCCACGCCTTGATGCCCAGGAACACCAGATAGGCAACGCCTGCATAGCGCAGCACCTCGAAGGCGCCGGGCAGGGCCAGCAGCAACGTGGTCAGCCCCGCCGCCGAAGCCGACAGCACCAGCACGATGGCGGAAAGGCATCCGGCCATGGCGATGACGCTGCGCTTCATCCCCATCTCGACGCTGCGCGACAGGATGTGGAGCATGTTGGGGCCGGGCGTGCCCGAAAGCAGGAACACGGCGGCGACGAACAGCCACCAGGTATGAAGGGTCATCTCGTATCCCAAAAACTGAAACCCGCTCCGGCCGGGCAGGAGCGCGTTTTCCTACATCGCCCGCGCCTGTTACCTTCGCGCCGGCTCTTTTCCATCGTCGATCCATCCACCGCCCGGTCCCTTACATGAAGGGCGCCGCGCGCATGTACTTCATCAACCAAACCCGGCCATCACCTGAACTACTTGGCTTCCGCGATCAGCTTGAGCGCGGCCGGGCTGGTCCAGTCGTTGCCGCCGGTATAGCGCCATACTTCCTTGCCCTTGGCGTCGAACAGCACCGTGACCGGCAGGTTTCCGCCATACTGGAAGCCCAGATCGCCCTGCTCGTCGATCCAGGGCTGGATCTGCTCCAGCTCGCGGCGGCGCAGGATTTCCACCACCTTGTCGGCCTGTCCCATGTCCTGCGAAATCGGCAGGACGGTGACGCCCAGTTCCGGCTCGCGGGCAATCAGCTTGGCCAGCGTGGGCATTTCCGCGATGCACGGCGCGCACCACGTCGCCCACAGGTTGATGAGCAGCGGCTTGCCCTTGAACGAGGCAAGGTCGAGGCTTTCGCCGGTATTGTCGACCAGCGACACCGTCGGCATCGCCTCGCCCTTGTGCGAACGGTCCAGCTTGTCGGCCTTGGCAGGGGTCTGCGCGCCATCGGCGGGCTGCGCGCCTTGCGAAGCCTGCGGTTGCGCCTGCTTGTCGCTTTGCCTATCGCATCCAGCGATCATGAGGGCCGATGCCCCGGCAAGCGAACACAGGACGAGCGACTTGAGCGATTTGGATGAGGGCAAGACGGTTGGCTCCAATGCCCAGTCGGGCAACAAGATGTGGGGCGGACGGTTCGCGGAAGGACCGTCGGCGATCATGCGCGAGATAAACGCCTCGATTCCCTTCGACAAGGCATTGTGGCGTCAGGATATCGCGGCAAGCAAGGCGCACGTCGCGATGCTGGGCGCCTGCGGGGTGGTTTCGGGCGAAGATGCGGTGACCATCCGCGATGGTCTGGACGCCGTTGCCGCCGAATACGAAGCCAATGGCGTGCCCGAGGACTGGGACCTCGAAGACATCCACATGACCACCGAATCGCGCCTCGCGCAGTTGATCGGCCCGGTCGCAGGGCGCCTGCACACCGCCCGTTCGCGCAACGACCAGGTGGCGACCGACTTCCGCCTCTGGGTGCGCGATGCGATGGATCAGGCGCAGTCGGGGCTGGAGGCGCTGCAGGTCGCGCTGGTGACCCGCGCCGGGGAACATGCCGGCTCGATCATGCCCGGCTTCACTCACCTCCAGACCGCGCAGCCGGTCACCCTGGGCCACCACCTGATGGCCTATTACGAGATGATCGGCCGCGACCGTTCGCGCTTTGCCGACGCGCGGCGGCGCATGAACCGCAGCCCGCTGGGCGCCGCCGCACTGGCCGGCACCGGCTTTCCGATCGACCGGCTGATGACCGCGCAGGCGCTGGGCTTCGACGCGCCGACCGACAACAGTCTCGATTCGGTGTCGGACCGCGATTTCGCCCTCGATTACCTGATGGCGGCCACCCAGTGCGCGCTGCATCTATCGCGCCTTGCTGAAGAGTTCATCATCTGGGCCAGCCAGCCCTTCGGTTTCGTCACGCTGCCCGATGCACTGTCGACCGGCAGTTCCATCATGCCGCAGAAGAAGAATCCCGACGCGGCTGAACTGGTGCGCGGCCATTCGGGGCGCATCTCGGGCTGCCTGATGGCGCTGATGATGACGATGAAGGGCCTGCCGCTCGCCTATTCGAAGGACATGCAGGACGACAAGCCGCCGGTTTTCGAAGCGGCCGGCCTGCTCGCCCTGTCGATCGCGGCGATGACCGGCATGGTCGCGGAGACGAAGTTCCGCACCGAACGGATGCTCGCCGCTGCCGAACTGGGGTTTGCCACTGCCACCGACCTGGCCGACTGGCTGGTTCGTCAGGCCGACATTCCCTTCCGCGAGGCGCACCACATCACCGGCGCCGCGGTCAAGCTGGCCGAGAGCCGGGGCACGGCGCTGGACAAGTTGCCGCTGGAAGACCTCAAGGCCATCGACAGCCGCATCGACGAGCGCGTATTCAAGGCGCTCTCGGTCGAGGCTTCGGTCGCCGCGCGCAAATCGCACGGCGGCACCGCGCCCGAGCAGGTGCGCCTGCGCGTAGCGGATGCCCGCGATGCGCTCGGTCTGGAGTAGGTGTTGATGCGTAAGGTCGCGGTTATCCTGATGCTGGCGGCACTTGCTGCCTGCGGGCAGCGTTCGGCGCTGGGCCTCCAACCGGGCCAGCAGCTGCCGCCCGCGCCTTACGGCCGTGCGGACCGGCCGGCTGCGGCCGAACTGCTGAAACTGCCCACTCAGGCCATTCCAGAGCGCAGCGTCGAACTGCGTACCCGTTCCGAGCAGCGCGAAGACGATCCTTTCGATCTTCCGCCGCCGGAATCGCCGCAGCCCGAAGCTGCCAAGCCCGAATCAGCCAAGCCTCAATAAGGCCAGAAAACTTCCATGGATCATTTTGCAAACACCGGCGGCGAACTCCACGCCGAACAGGTTCCGCTCGCCGCCATCGCGCGGGAGGTGGGCACCCCGGTCTACGTCTATTCGCGCGCCACGCTGTCGCGCCACGCCAAGGTATTCCGCGAGGCGCTGTCGGCGCTGCCCAAGGTGCACATCGCCTTTGCGGTGAAATCGAACCCCAACCTAGCGGTGCTGCGCCTGCTGGCCAAGGAAGGGTACGGCGCCGACGTCGTCTCCGAAGGCGAGATGAACCGCGCGCTGGCCGCCGGGATGAAGCCTGAGGACATCGTCTTCTCGGGCGTAGGCAAGACCCGCGCCGAACTGATCGCGGCGCTGCGCGCCGGTATCGGCCAGTTCAACCTCGAGAGCGAGGAAGAAGGCGTCGAACTCTCCGAGATCGCCGTGGACTTTGGCGCCCGGGCGGTCTGCACGCTGCGCGTGAACCCGGATGTCGATGCGCGGACCCACGCCAAGATTTCCACCGGCAAGGCGGAGAACAAGTTCGGCGTGGCATACGACCGCGCTGCCGACATCTACGTGCGGCTTTCTGCGCTGCCGGGCCTCGATATGCGCGGCCTTGCGGTTCACATCGGCAGCCAGATCAGCGATCTGGAGCCTTCCCGGCAGGCCTTCATCAAGATGGGTGCACTGATGACGGCCCTTCGCGAAAAGGGCCAGTCGGTCACGCACATGGACCTCGGCGGCGGGCTTGGTGTGCCCTACAAGGCGGACGACGTACTGCCGACCCCGGCCGACTATGGCCGCATGGTCAGTGACGTGGCGCAGGACTGGGGCGTCACCCTGATGTTCGAGCCGGGCCGTGTCATCACCGGCAATTCCGGCGTGCTCGTCACCGAAGTCGTGCGCGTGAAGCAGGGCACGGACAAGCCGTGGATCGTCGTCGATGCAGCGATGAACGACCTTGCCCGCCCGGCGATGTACGATGCCTGGCACGATTTCGCGGCGGTGAAGCCTTCGGGCGAAAGCATGATCGCCAACATCGTCGGCCCGATCTGCGAAAGCTCGGACACGTTCGCGATGGCCCGTGACATCGATGCGGTGAAGGCGGGCGACCTTGCGATCTTCCGCACCGCCGGCGCTTACGGCGCGACGATGGCCAACACCTACAACAGCCGCCCGCTGGTGCCCGAAGTCATGGTCGACGGTGACAGGTGGGCGATCGTCGCCAACCGCATCGAACCCGCCGCGATCCTCGCCGCCGAACAGGTGCCTGACTGGCTGGACTGACAGCGGCGGCGGGCTTTGTCGGCAAGGCAGGGCCTAGCCGCAGCGGGGCGAGCTTGGTAGCGTGACCGGATGATCGAAACGCTTCCCCTTTTCCACCGCATCGCAGGGCGGCCGGTCGTTGTGCTGGGCGAGGGTGAGGCGGGGGAGGCCAAGCGGCGTCTGGTCGAGCGGGCCGGAGCCATCATCGTGACCGACCTGCGGGACGGGATCGCCAGCGGCGCCCGCCTCGCTTTCATAGCCCTTGAAGACGACGCGGCGGCCGAAGCTGCCGTGGCCCAGGCCCGCGCCGCCGGAATGCTGGTCAACGCGACCGACCGCCCGGCGCTATGCGATTTCACGGTGCCCTCGATCCTCGACCGCTCGCCGGTTCTGGTGGCGATCGGCACCGGAGGCGCTTCGGCAGGTCTTGCCAAGCAACTGCGGCTGCGATTGGAAGCGCTGCTGCCCCAGTCGCTGGGCGCGCTCGCTTCAGGTCTCGGCGCGGCGCGGGCGGCTTTGCGGCAGCGCTTTCCCGGGGCGGGCGAGAGGCGCCGTGCGCTCGATGCGGCTCTGGCGGCGGGCGGCGTGCTCGATCCGCTGGCGGAGGACAGTGCGGCCCACATCCCGGCATGGCTGGCCGGCGCGCCCGCAGGCGAGGCTGGGCTTGCCGAGATTACCCTGCGCAGCGATGACCCAGAAGACCTGACCCTGCGCGAGGCCCGCCTTCTGGGCACCGCCGATGTCATCGTACACGATTCGCGAGTTTCCCCAGCCGTGCTCGACAGGGCCAGGGCCGATGCGGTGAGGCTGGAAAGCGATGACGTGCCGGTGCGTGACCGAATAGCGGGTTTGACGGTCGTTTTGCGCGCCCCTCTTTGAAGCGTTAACCTTCGCGAGGTGCGGTGATGCCACTGTCTAACAACAACGGCTTGCAAGCGGGTTTACCAAATCGCTCTTATTGCTGATATATAAAAAAATTATACGCAGCACCGGCTTTGGCTGGTCGAGATTGCCGATGACAGTTTTTTAATTCAGCACATGGTCGGGGTTGCGGCAGGGCGTTCTTCATGAGGGCTTCCAGCATGGCAACTCAGCGTGATGACGCGGCGACGACGTCGCATGAGGTCGTGCGCGTCGATCGCGCCGAACTGCCCGACCTCGACGTGCCCACCGGCGTGTTTTGTAGCCGCAATGATCTGGTGCGGATCGATGCCGGCGATGACAACAACGCCGAACTGATGTCCTGCCTCTACCCGTTCCACCGCGAAGACTGACGCGGTCCTCATGGAACTGCGCGGACCACTGGCGAGCCTTCGCCAGGACCACATTGAATGGGAGCGCGGGCAACAGGCCTTGAGCAGGGCGCTTGCGGCGTGGCGGGCGGAGCCGGTGGTGGCGCCGGTGCTGGCGGCAATGAAGCGCTTCGGTGCAGGCGCGCCGCTTGAAAGATGCGGGGCTCTGGCCTTGCTGTTCGACCCTGCCAGTGGGCGCGCGCTGGCCTTCTCGCGCAGCCTGGTCGATGCCGGGCTCGCGGCGTTGGACGGCAACCCGCTTGGCCAGTTGCCGCTGAGCCATGGCAGCCGCGATGCCGCGCCGCTGCTGGTGCTGGCACGATCGGGCGGCGCCAGGCTGACGCTATCGGCTTACGACGGGGAGGCGCTTGCCTTGCTTCCGGCGGCCCGAACCGCGCGGTTCCGTCCGGTGGAGAACTGGGCGCTGGTGCTGGTCGGGTCATGCAAAGGTGACCGGGCGCTACGCGATGACGAGCGCGGCCTATCGACAGAGCTTTGTGCGTTCACCGCCGGCGACCTGCACTATCGCCATGGCCCGAACGAAGCGGTCGAAGTGCGCAGTGTCGACGGGTCGATGGCGGTGCTGCAACTGGAACGCCAGTTGGACGAGCATGAACCGGTGCGCGAATATGCGCTGGCCGATGGCGCGCTTGTGCATCAGGCAAGCGCGCGCAAGGAGGATAGCCGCGCCGAATTGGCCATGGCGCTGCTGGGCCGCATGAACCGGATCGACGCGGTGCCGCAGATGGCGCGCGCTGCTCTGGGCGGCGGCGGCGATGCGATGCGTTGGCAGGCCTTGCGTGAAGTCATCGTGCTGGATGCGCTGGCCGGAATGGAACTCTTGGCGCAGGTTGCCGCCGACCCTGAGGACTCGCTCGGGGTGCAGGCGGGCGCGTTGCTGGAGCAACTGCTGGCATCGCGGCCGGATTTGCAAGGCGGCGCTGCATGGCCCGGCTGATCGGATCGACCGATCCCACGTCGGCCTCTGTGGAGGAAGTACGCGATGCGCTGGCGGTCTGGTGCTTCGACCCGGCCGAGGAGGAGAGTATCGCGCATGCGGCGCACTGGTTGCGGCGACTGGGCAACGACCGTGATTTCCTGGGCGACCTGCTTATCGGCATGCTGGCGGGGCGGCCGCCTGCGGGAGAGGTCGGCATCGATGTAGGCGAAACCAACCGCATCGTCCTTGCTGCGCCGGGTCGCGGCAATTTCTCGCTCAGCGCCAGCATCTGGCCTTCGCAGGAGGAAAACGTCCTGCGCGCCAGCGGGCCCGAAGCCTTCGCATACGGGACGGCGCATGACCACAATCACGACTTCCTCGTACTTGGTTATTTCGGCCCCGGCGTGGAGTTCGAGAATTACGAATATCGCTACGAAACGGTGGAGGGCTGGCGGGGCGAGCCGGTCGATCTGCATCCGCTCGGGCGGTCCCGGCTGGAGCCGGGCGCCCTGTTTCACTACCGCGCTCACCGCGACATCCACCTCGTCCATCCGCCGCAGTCGCTTTCGGTGGCGCTGACCCTGTCGCACGAACATGCGGCCAAGGGCTGGATGGACCACTACCTGTTCGACGTGGAGGCGGGCCGCATCGCGCGGGTCCTGGGCCATGGTCCCAGCGAGGCGTTCCTGCGCATCGCGGTCGCGCTTGGCGGGGAGGAGGCGAAGGACCTTGCGGCCCGGTTCGGTCGCCATCACCCCAGCGACCGCATGCGCCTATCCGCGTGGCGTGCGCTGGCGGCGTGCGCCGGTAACCGCGAGGCGCAGGACGCGGTGTGGGCCGAAGCCGAGGCTTGCGGAAGCCGCGTCGTGGAAGCGGCCGCAGCGGCGCGGCGCCGGACGATTTCGCCCTAGAACCTGCCACCGACGAGCGCGTCGATGGCGCCTTGCAGGATGACCGCCGCCGCTGCCGAATCGATGCGGGTTGCCCGCTTCGCGCGGCTCATGTCCTGCTCAATCAGGCCGCGTTCGGCAGAGGAAGTGGACCAGCGCTCGTCCCACAGCAGGATCGGCAGGCCCAGTACGGAAAGGTTGCGGGCATAGGCGCGGCTCGATTGCGAGCGGGGGCCCTCCGAACCGTCCATGTTGAGCGGCAGGCCGATGACAACGCCTTTGACCGAGCGTTCGCGGATCAACGCCTCCATCAGCGCTTTGTCGGCGCCGAATTTGCCGCGCTTGATGGTCTTGCCGGGCGAGGCGAAGCGCCACCCGGGATCGCAGAACGCGGTGCCGATGGTCTGCGTCCCAAGGTCCAGGGCGAGCAGGGCGCCGGCCTGGGGCAGCTCGGCCCGGAAATCCAGTGCGCTGGTGGTGACCGCTGCGGTCACTTTTGCGCCTGTGTCTTCTGCCATGCTGCGACGCGCCTTTCGAAATCGGCCCTCAGATTGGCCCAGAACAGCGTCACGTCATAGAGGTGGTAGTTGTTTCCGGGAAGCACGTAAGGCCCAAGATCGAGCTTGGGCGGCGGGCCGATGTGGAGGAAGTTGTCGGGGCCGCAAGCAGCAGGCACCACCTGGGCGGCCAGCGTACCGCCGCTTGCAGCGAAATCGGGGACAAGCGTGCCCAGGTTCGCACTCGCATCCGAACTCGTGCCCGGTGTGCCGGTAAGGGGGTTTGTGCACAGGAACGCGCTGCCGGCTACGGACTTGCCGTCCAGTCCGGTGCGGCGGGCATAGGCCTTCACCAGCATCTCGGTATCGGCCGGATCGGCGACCGAGAGCCAGCTGACCACACAGCCAGCCTGATCGGCCCGTTCGCAGGCGGGCAGGCCCATTTTCGGCAGGTCGTGTTCCATCGAGACCGGCCAGCCAATCACCCAGGCCCCGACCAGGCGCTTTGCAAGCGGGGTGCCGGCGATGCGGTCGCGTAGCAGGCGGCGCAGCAGGAACGCGCCCTGGCTGTGCCCGGCCAGCGCAATGGGCTGGCCTTTGGGCAAGTGCCGGGTGAAGATCTCGAAGGCGGCAAGGACGTCGCCATACGCGAGGTCCAGCGCTTGTGCCGCCTCCGGTCTGGCGGTGAGGAAGGCGCCAATCGCCGCCTGGCGATAGCGCGGAGCCCAGAGCGCCTCGGCCTCGTTGAAGGGGCTGGCCATGCCCTTCACGAACAGCGCGGTGCGCTGGCGGCTGGTGGCATCGTCCAGCGAGCCGTTCCAGGCATCGCGCGCGACGTAGCTGGTGGGATGGACGAAGAACACTGCGACCGGCAGCTTCTGTTCCGGCGCCGTAACGCCGGGAGGCAGCCATGACGACGGATCGTCCTTGAGCCCGGGGCGCGCCGCCCACATCGCCGGGTTCTCCCACGATTCGGGAGGCAGGGCCTGCTGTCCGGCGAAGGAGACGCCGGGCACGAAGGCCATCTCGGTCAGGTCTTCCGACCACAGGCGCAGGGCAAGCAACAGCGCCAGCACCAGGACGGTGACGCCTGCTATCACATACAGGAATTTGCGCGCCATGGCGTCAGGAATGCTCCACGTTCGCCAGTTTTTCGGCTGGCTCACCGCCGTTGCGGGCTGCCTCGCGCTCAAGCCAGATCTTGATCATCGCCACCAGCGGATCGGCGAGAGCAAGGCCCAGCAGGCCGAACAGGACGCCCATGATCAGCTGTGCAGCCAGCACCAGCGCGGGTGGCAGGTCGACTGTCTTGCGGGCGATGTAGGGTACGATCAGATAGCCATCGATCAAGTGGATCAGCACGTAGACGAAGATCGTGTATATCCCCATCTCGGCGCTGACCGAGAACCCGACCATCACCATGATCGCTCCCGAGATCGGCGCGCCGATGTTGGGCAGGAACGCCAGCAGGGCGGTGATAAGGCCCAGCAATGCGGCCATCGGCACGCCGTAGAACTGCAGCATGCACCAGGTGAAAAGGCCCTCAACGGTCATGCCGATGACGCGGCCCAGCAGCAGGCGGCGCAGGGCGCGGCCCATGACCTGCGCAGTCGCCTCGAAGTGGACGCGCCGGTCGACCGGCAGCATCCAGCCTACTCCCCGGCGATAGAGGCGCGGCTCCATTGCCATGTAGATGCCCAGAACCAGGATCAGGAACAGCGTGGTGAGGGCGCCGAACAGGCCGCCCAGCACGGCGGTGACCTGGCTGATGCCGCCCATGGCCTCCTGCGCGATCGAGCGTACGTCGCGCACTCGCACTTCCATGCCGTGCTGTTGCAGCCAGGCGAGGCCGCGATGGAACTGGCTTTCGATGGTGTCGGGAAGTTCGGCCGCCTGCTGCGTGATCTGGCTACCGGCGAAGCGGCCCAGCCAGAACAGGAACAGCAGCGATGCCACCAGCACCATCGCCACGCGCCAGCCCCGCCCGATCGGCATCACCCGACCGATCATCCGCGCGCCGCCGTCGATCAGCGCTGCGAAGACCACACCGCCGAAGATCACCAGCAACGATTGCGAAAGGAACACGCCCAGCGCGAATAGCGCGACCATGCCAATCCACACGAAAGCCTTGCGGGCCTCGTGCCGAATCAGCGGGTCGGCGATGTCGGTCGGCCCCGCGCGCCGGGGCGCGAGGTCTTCGGCTTCGGTTTCGGCCGCCGTCACTTGGCCGCGTCGATGCGCGGGCGCAGGCTGGTGAAGGCGCGGCCATCGCGCATCGCGCTCCACCACGTCAGCGGGTTCCAGCTCTGGGTGCCGTCGAGCGAGAAAGTGATGAATTCCGCCCGCCCGCCGATATTCGACAGCGAAACCGGGCCGCCCAGGCCGCCGTCAGGCTCGCCCCGGCTGTTCACGTAAAACGGAGCGCGGCTGTCGGCCGAACGGTCACGGTCGTCGCCCATCAGGAAGACATGATCTTCGGGCACGGTGATCTCCGCATAGTTATCGAGGTCCTGATCGATATAGTCGATAACCTGATAACTCGCGCCGTTGGGCAGGGTTTCACGGTAGGTCGGCAATTCGTAAACCTCGCGGCCGCTGGGCAGGCGGGTGCGGTACTGGCCGAAACCGTCGTAGCAGTGGCCGGGCTCCTGGCCTTCGCAAGTGAGCTGGTCGTCGGCGGCGATCTGCACCGGCGGTTCGATCTCGCGCTGGATGAACTTGCCGTTGAGGCGGATACGGCCGTCGATTACGGCGATCCGGTCCCCCGGCAGGGCGACCACGCGCTTGATGAGGTCCGCCTTGCGGTTACCCGGCACGACTATGACGACATCGCCGTACTGCGGGGTCTGACCCAGGATCCGCCATGGCGCGCGCGGCAGCAGGTGGAAGCTGAGCGACGACCAGTTCCAGCCATAAGGGTATTTCGATACCACCAGCCGGTCGCCCACCAGCAGCCCCGGCATCATCGAGATCGACGGAATGTAGAACGGCTTGGCGATGAACGAATGGAACGCCAGCACCCCCAGTAGCATGAAGGCCAGGCCGCGCAGTTCCTGCACCCAGTTGGTAGCGGGCGCCGTCGGCTTCTTTTCCTCAGCCGGCGGGATCAGGGTTTCGCTGCCGGGAACGGCGGTCTGGTTGGTCATGGTCGCGGATGAACTCGGCTTCAGGCGCTGATCGGGGTAACCGGACGGGCTTCGATGATGACGAAGGCCTGTGCCCATGGGTGGTCGTCGGTGAGCGTCAGGTGAACCACGGCTTCGTGGCCTTGGGGAATCAACGAATCGAGCCTTGTCTTCGCGCCGCCGGTGAGCGCCAGGGTAGGCGCACCGGACTTCGCGTTGACGACGCCGATATCCTTCATGAACACGCCGGCCTTGAAGCCGGTTCCTACTGCCTTGGAGAACGCTTCCTTGGCGGCGAATCGCTTGGCCAGCGTACCGGCGATGGTGTGCGGGCGGCGAGCTGCCTTGGCACGTTCCACCTCGGTGAAGACGCGGTTCAGGAACCGGTCGCCGAAACGGTCGAGCGAATTCTGGATCCGCTCGATGTTGCACAGGTCCGAACCGAGCCCGATGATCATGCCGGGCCGGCCATTGCCGAAGGTTCCACCGCCATCTTCTCCATCACCGCACCTCGTCCATCAACGCGCGCATCTTCTTCACGCTGACATCCAGCCCGCAGAAGATCGCCTCGCCGATGAGGTAGTGTCCGATGTTGAGTTCCGCCAGCTGCGGAATCGCCGCGATGGGCTGAACATTGTCGTAAGTCAGGCCGTGGCCGGCATGCGGCTCTATGCCGTTCTTCGCGGCCAGCGCCGCCATGTCGACGATCCGGCGCAGTTCGAGCTGGACCTGCTCGCCCTCGGCATGGGCATATTCGCCGGTGTGGAATTCCACCACCGGCGCGCCCAGCTTCATCGCCGCTTCGATCTGGCGCGGCTCGGGGGCGATGAACAGGCTGACGCGGATGCCGGCGTCAGTCAGCCGCGCAACGATTGGGGCAAGGCGGTTATGCTGGCCAGCGGCGTCGAGGCCGCCTTCCGTCGTGCGTTCCTCGCGCCGTTCGGGCACGATGCAGGCGGCGTGCGGCGCGTGGCGCAGCGCGATCTCCAGCATCTCGTCGGTCGCGGCCATTTCCAGATTGATCGGCAGGCCAGTCGCCTCGAACACCCGGAACAGGTCTTCGTCGCGGATGTGGCGGCGATCTTCTCGCAGGTGCACAGTGATGCCGTCGCCGCCCGCTTGCGCCACGATCTGCGCGGCGCGCGCGGGATCGGGATGCATCCCGCCGCGCGCGTTGCGGATCGTTGCGACGTGGTCGATGTTGACGCCGAGGCGAAGGCGCGAAGGATTGTGCACGTTCATCCGTTCATCCTGAACTTTTTGGGGTCCGCTCATCCTGAGCTTGTCGAAGGAAGGATCAGGCCTGTGCCCGGCTGCCGGGCTTGGTAGCCGGGCTGGAGGCAAGTTCGGGCGGCAGTTCGTCCGGTGCATAAGTCGGGAAGTTGAGCGCGACGAGCGGGAAGAACGGCACGCCCAGGTCCACCGACCCGGCCGAACGATCGACCAGCGACGCCGCGGCGATGACTTGGCCGCCGGCTTCCTCGATCGCCTTGATGGCTTCGCGGCTGGAGAGACCCGTGGTCACCACGTCTTCCACCATCAGCACCTTGTCACCCGGCTCCAGCGAAAAACCGCGGCGCAGCTCGAAAGTGCCGGTGGGGCGCTCGACGAACATCGCGTCGACCTGCAGCGCGCGGCCCATCTCCTGGCCGATGATGACGCCGCCCATCGCCGGGGACACGACCTTGGCGATCTGCCTGCGGATGTCGTGCGGCAGCTTGGCGGCAATTGCCACGGCAAGCCTTGCTGCGCGGTCGGGATTCATGAGTACTCGCGCGCATTGCAGGTAGTGTGCGCTATGACGGCCGGAGGAAAGCAGGAAGTGACCTTCCAGCAAAGCCTTGCTGGCACGGAACTCGGCGAGGACCTCTTCTTCGAGCATTACGGACGTTACCCTTGGTGCGATTTTCATTGATCTGGCACAGTTACACTGAGCCTTGCGTCAAAAATTCCCCTAGAGGCGCTTGAGACACGCGGCAAGCGCGCGTATAGCCCGGCCCAAAGGGGGGCGAACGCCTCCATAACAGGGGTGCGCGTGGGACGGGGCAAGCCGGATCGCGCGTTCGAAGGAAGTGGAAGCGCAAAAAACCATGGCATTCGGCAAAATTTCTCATGGCCTGGGGCAGACGATCGGAGCCCTCGGGCTATCCGCCGTCGCTGCCCTGACCGCCGTTGTTCCCGCTTTTGCGCAGGATGCGCCCGCCGCACCGTCCGCCATCGCCACCGGAGCCGCCCAGGGAGCCGCCATGGCTTCGGGTGCAGGCAGCTACACTCCGATGAAGCCGGTCGAGGGCATCGGCATGCCGATCGACGGCGCCTACGGCCTGCAGACCCAGTTCTCCAAGACCGGCGAATATGGCGAGTGGATCCACAATATCATCCTGATGCCGATCATCACCGCCATCTGCGTGCTGGTGTTGATTCTGCTGGTGGTCATCGCGGTGCGGTTCAACCGCCGCGCGAATCCGGTCGCCTCGAAGACCAGCCACAACACGATCCTCGAAGTCGTGTGGACGCTGGTTCCCGTGCTGATCCTGATCGGCATCGCGGTCCCCTCGATCGACCTGATCGCCAAGCAGTACAAGCCCGCCCCCGAAGGTGCGCTGACCATCAAGGTTACCGGCAACCAGTGGTTCTGGACCTACGGCTACCCGGACAACGGCGACTTCGAGGTGATCTCGAACATGCTGAACGTCCCCGGCGCGCCGACCATCAACAACGGCGTGCGCGAAGTCGGCTCCAAGCCCTGGGATGGCCCCTCGCACCTCGAAGTCGATAACCGCATGGTCGTACCGGTGGGTGAACCCATCCGTCTCCAGATCACTGCCGCCGACGTGATCCACTCGTTCGCCGTGCCTTCGCTGTGGTTCAAGCTGGACGCCGTGCCGGGCCGAATCAACGAAAAGGTCCTCGTGGTCGAAAAGCCGGGCGTCTATTATGGCCAATGCTCGGAACTGTGCGGTGCGAAGCATGGCTACATGCCGATCGCCGTCGAGGCTCTGCCGCGCGATAAGTACAACGCTTGGGTCCTGACCCACGCCGGTGCCGAGATCGACACCGGCAAGAAGAAGCCGGCAGCCGCTGCTGCGGTGCCCGCCCCGGCAGCGGATGCGTCAGAAGCGGCTCCCGCCGCCGACGCGACCGCCGAAGCCGAATAATAGAAAATTCAGGACAGGGTCCAGACCATGGCAACCACCGCTGACCATTTCCAGGCTCACTCGGAAGAACACGGGCATCACGATCATGACCACAAGCCGGCGTTCTTCGCCCGCTGGTTCATGTCCACCAACCACAAGGACATCGGCACGATGTACCTGATCTTCGCGATCATCGCGGGGATCGTGGGCGGTGCCTTCTCGGGCATGATGCGCGTCGAGCTGGCCCATCCGGGCATCCAGTATCTCGATACCTTCGCCCGCTGGTTCGGCGCGGTGAACCCTGACTTCAACACCACGCTGCATACCTGGAACGTCCTGATCACAGCGCACGGCCTGATCATGGTGTTCTTCATGGTCATGCCGGCGATGATCGGCGGCTTTGGCAACTGGTTCGTGCCGCTCATGATCGGCGCGCCGGACATGGCCTTCCCGCGCATGAACAACATCTCGTTCTGGATGACGGTCGCCGGCTTCCTGTCGCTCATGGTGTCGCCGTTCGTGCCGGGCGGCACGGGGAACGGTGCCGGCACCGGCTGGACCGTCTATGCCCCGCTGTCGACCAGCGGTTCGCCGGGACCCGCCGTCGATTTCGGCATCTTCGCGCTGCACCTTGCCGGTGCAGGCTCGATCATGGGCGCGATCAACTTCATCACCACCATCCTCAACATGCGCGCGCCGGGCATGACCATCCACAAGATGCCGCTGTTCGTGTGGTCGATGCTCGTCACCGCCTTCCTGCTGCTCCTTTCGCTTCCGGTTCTGGCCGCCGCGATCACGATGCTGCTGACCGACCGCAACTTCGGCACCACCTTCTTCGACGCTTCGGGCGGCGGCGACCCGGTCCTGTACCAGCACCTGTTCTGGTTCTTCGGCCACCCCGAAGTCTACATCATGATCCTGCCGGGCTTCGGCATCATCTCGCAGATCGTCTCGACCTTCTCGAAGAAGCCGGTGTTCGGCTACCTCGGCATGGCCTACGCCATGGTCGCCATCGGCGTCGTCGGCTTCATCGTGTGGGCGCACCACATGTATGCAACCGGCCTGTCGGTGAACACCAAGATGTACTTCACCGCCGCCACCATGGTCATCGCGGTGCCCACCGGGATCAAGATCTTCTCGTGGATCGCGACGATGTGGGGCGGTTCGGTCGAGTTCAAGTCGCCGATGGTCTGGGCGCTGGGCTTCATCTTCCTGTTCACCGTGGGCGGCGTCACTGGCGTCGTGCTGGCGAATGGCGGCGTCGATGACGTGATGCACGACACGTACTATGTGGTCGCGCACTTCCACTACGTCCTGTCGCTGGGTGCGGTGACCGCGCTCTTCGCGGGGTTCTACTATTGGTTCCCGAAGATGAGCGGCAAGATGCACTCGGAATTCCTGGCGCATGTCCACTTCGTGATCTTCTTCATCGGCGTGAACATGATCTTCTTGGGCCTGCAGGGCATGCCGCGCCGCTACCCGGATTACGCCGAGGCATACGAATACTGGAACCACATCGCGACGATCGGCTACATGGTCATGGCGAGCAGCCTGGTCGTATGGTTCGTCAACATCATCTACGCCTACGTCGCCGGCAAGAAGGTGGGAGACAACTACTGGGGCGAAGGCGCGACCACGCTTGAGTGGACGCTTTCCAGCCCGCCGCCTTTCCACCAGTTCGAGACGCTTCCCGTGATCGGCGAAACGGCTCAACACTGATCCCGCCCGGCTCTTCAAGGGCCGAGCTGCGAAGCAATGATCCAGGGCCTCGATGCGAGTTGCCCTGGATCATCTGCATTCAGGCCCCTCGCTTTTTGGGCGCCGGCAGGTGTATGATCGAATGACAATGACGAGTCCCACCCCAGCGGCCGCAGCCGCCAACCCGCCGCTCCCGGCTGATTGGCGAGACCTTATCGCACTGACCAAGCCGCGGGTGATGAGCCTGGTCATCTTCACCGGCCTGTGCGGCCTGCTTGCCGCGCCTCAGCATATTCACCCGGTCCTTGGCTTCACAGCTATCCTGTGCATCGCCATGGGTGCGGGCGGCGCCGCGGCACTCAACCAGTGGTGGGAGGCCGATATCGACGCCGGCATGAAGCGCACCGCGCAGCGCCCGCTCCCCCAAGGACGCCTTGATCGCACCACCGCGCGCGATTTCGCCGGCGTGCTGTGCGCCGCCTCGGTGTTCCTGATGGGCGTTGCGATCAGCTGGCTGGCCGCCGCGATCCTGGCGATCTCGATCGTGTATTATGCGGTCGTCTACACGATCTGGCTTAAGCCGCGCACGCCGCAGAACATCGTCATCGGCGGCGGTGCCGGCGCGTTCCCGCCGCTGATCGGCTGGGTCGCGGCCACCGGCCACATCTCGGCTATGCCGGTGGTGCTCTTCGCCATCATCTTCATGTGGACCCCGCCCCATTTCTGGGCGCTCGCGCTCTATGTGAAGACCGATTATGCCAAGGTCGGCATTCCGATGATGCCGGTGGTCGCGGGCGAACGATCGACCCGCCGGCAGATACTTGTTTACGCGATATTGCTGCTGCCGCTCAGCGCGTTGCCATGGTGGCTGCCCGGTGACGAGCACGCCGGGGCGATCTACGGCGTCTCGGCGCTCGTCCTTTCCAGCGCGTTCCTCGGCTTCGCGATTCGCGTGGGCCTGCGTGAACGCACGGGTCCGGACGATGCGATGAAGCCGGAAAAGCAGATGTTCGCCTATTCGATCCTCTACCTCTTCGCATTGTTTGCGGCGCTCGTCGTCGACCGCTTCATCCCTCTCTGATCGGAACCAGACGATGCCTAAATCGCCCAAGCAGCATGTACCTCAGAGCGTCGATCAGATCCGCCGCGGCCGCAACCGCGTGCTGGCGCTGAGCCTGGGCGCTTTCGTGATCCTCATCTTCTTCATCTCGATCGCCAAGATGGGCTGACATGGTGGCAAGCGCTCCCCCCACGCCGCGCCGTAGCAATCGCAGGACCGCGCTGACGGCGCTGTCGGCGGCGCTCGCCATGCTAGGGCTGGGCTATGCCTCGGTGCCGCTATATCGGATGTTCTGTCAGGCGACCGGCTACGGCGGCACTACCCAGCGCGCCGACGAGGCGCAGGCCGCCACCGTCAAGGATAGCGGGCGCACCATCTCGATCCGCTTCGATGCCAATGTCGAACGGGGCATGCCTTGGCAGTTCAAGCCGCTACAGCGCACTGACACGGTTTCCATCGGCGCGCGCGACATGGCGCTGTTCTGGGCCAAGAACACCTCGGCCAAGACGGTGACCGGCACCGCCAGCTTCAACGTCGAGCCCGAACAGGCTGCACGCTACTTTAACAAAATCCAGTGCTTCTGCTTCACCGAACAGACGCTGAAGCCCGGTGAGGAAGTGCGCATGCCGGTGCTCTACTACATCGATCCGGCGATTCTGGACGATCCGGATAACAAGGACGTCCAGCAGATCACCTTGAGCTACACTTTCCATGTCACTTCGACCCAGGACAACTCCGGCGGCGATGCAAAGACACTGGACCGAACCCAAGCGGGCGGTTAAGGCCGGCACGGGAACCGTTTGCGTAATAATTTCGCTCAAAGCGCTGCGCAAACGGCTGACAGATTGGATGAACGGGGACGAAGGTACCATGGCAGGCACGAAGAACCACGATTACCATATCCTTCCGCCGGACATCGCGCCGCTTGCCACCACCGTGGGCGCCTTCACGTTCACCACTGGCATGGTCCTGTTCATGCATGACATGCCCGGCGGCATGTTCGTGCCCTGGGCCGGCATGGCGATCCTGCTCGCTTCGATGTTCATGTGGTTCTCCAAGATCGTCCACGAAGCTCATGCCGGCGATCACACGCCGGTGGTGCAACTGCACCAGCGCTACGGCATGATCCTTTTCATCGCTTCTGAAGTGATGTTCTTCGTCGGCTGGTTCTGGGCTTTCTTCGACTTCTCGCTGTTCCCCTCGGAACTGGCGGAGTCGATCGGCGGACAATGGCCGCCCAAGGCGATCGAAGCGGTCATGGACCCCTTTTCGCTGCCGCTGCTCAACACCCTGATCCTGCTGTGCTCGGGCACCACGGTAACCTGGGCGCACCACTCGCTGATCCACGGTGACCGCGAAGGCCTGAAGAAGGGTCTTTGGGCCACCATCCTGCTGGGCGTGTTCTTCTCGTTCATTCAGGCTTACGAGTACATCCACGCGCCGTTCGGCTTCGGTGGCAACACCTATGGCTCGGCCTTCTACATGGCGACCGGCTTCCACGGCTTCCATGTGATCGTCGGCACGATCATGCTGATCGTCTGCCTGAAGCGGACCTACAACGGCGACTTCACGCCGCGCCAGCACTTCGGTTTCGAAGCCGCTGCATGGTACTGGCACTTCGTCGACGTGGTGTGGCTGTTCCTCTTCGTTGCCGTCTACATCTGGGGCGGCTGGGGTTACCCGACGCACTGATGCATCGACCGCGACTTTAACGAAAGGGCAGCCGAAGAACGCTTCGGCTGCCCTTTTCGCATCTCCAGCGCAGGAACCTCGAATGCGCCGCATTCCGATTATCGCCACGATCATTGTCCTTGCCGCCGTGGCGCTCATGGTGGCGCTGGGCTTTTGGCAACTGCGCCGCCTTCACCAGAAAGAGGCGTTACTGGCGCATTACACCGCCGCCAGGGGCAACCCCTCGCCCGTGGAATGGACAAGCGCCGGCGTAGGCGAAGACATGCTCTACCGCCGCGCGCGGCTCGAATGCGTGGGGACAGGCGCACGCAGCAGCATTGCCGGGCGCAATACCGCAGATCAGTCGGGCGTGGCGCAGACCGTCCGCTGCACGCTTCCGGGCGGTGGACAGGCGCTGGTCGTGTTGGGCTGGTCGCTGCAGCCGCTGGTGACGCCAAGCTGGAAAGGGGGCACGGTAACCGGCGTGATCGCGCCGGGGCCGCGTCTGGTGGCGGATCCGCCGCTTGAAGGGTTGGAGGCCAACGCGGTTCCCGATCCGGCCGAGTTGCCGAACAACCACCTGTCCTATGCGTATCAGTGGTTCCTTTTCGCAGGGACTGCTTTGGTGATCTACTTTCTGGCTTTGAAGAAGCGGAAGTAGGAAGGGCTGGGGCCATCGCCCCAGACCCCGGTAATGTCGAGGTCATGTGCGCAGCCTCGTTTGCGCGCGTACCAAGGCCCGGAGACATCGGGCCTGCGGCGGCAATGAGCGCGCGAGGCGTCTGCACGCACTACCACGACAGTAAAGTGGGCTGGGCCCGAAAGGCCGTGTAGGTCCCCAGACCTACTTCTTCCCTACGCTTAGATTGCATTCTTCTCCGCCCATCGCTAACCGCGCTAACCCATGGAATACATCAGCACCCGCGGCAGCGCACCGGCGCTCGACTTCGAAGGCGCGACGCTCGCCGGGCTCGCATCGGACGGCGGCCTTTACGTGCCGCGCGAATGGCCTCGCTTCTCGGCGGACGAGATCGCGGCGATGGCGGGCCTTCCTTATGCCGAGCTGGCCGCAAAGGTCATGGCGCCTTTCGTCGCCGGCAGCCTCACCGAGGACCGCCTGCTCGAGCTGACGACGCAAGCTTACGGCCGCTTTGCTCACAACGCCGTCACCCCGCTCAAGCAGCTCGACGAGCAGCAGTGGGTGCTGGAACTGTTCCACGGCCCGACGCTGGCGTTCAAGGACGTTGCGCTGCAGCTTCTGGGCCTGCTGTTCGAGGAATTCCTCGGCCGTTCGGAAGGTAACCTGACGATCGTCGGCGCGACTTCGGGCGACACCGGCTCTGCGGCGATCGATGCCGTGGCGGGCCGCGCCAAGGTCGACATCTTCATGCTGCATCCCAAGGGCCGCGTGTCCGACGTGCAGCGCCGCCAGATGACCACGGTGCTGGCGCCCAACGTGCACAACATCGCGCTTGAGAATGCGAACTTCGATGACGCGCAGGCGATCGTGAAGCGGGTGTTCAACGACAAGGGCATGACCGACCGCTTCGCCATCGGCGCGGTGAACTCGATCAACTGGGCGCGTCTGATGGCGCAGGTGGTCTATTACTTCGCTGCCGGTCTTCAGCTGGGCGCGCCGCATCGCAAAGTTGCGTTCTCGGTGCCGACGGGGAACTTCGGCGACGTCTTCGCCGGCTATGTCGCCGCGCAGATGGGCCTGCCGATCGAGAAGCTGATCGTGGCCACCAACGTCAACGACATCCTTCACCGCGCGCTGTCGGACGGCGATTATTCGCAGGGGACGGTTACGCCCACCGCCGCGCCTTCGATGGACATCCAGGTTTCGTCCAACTTCGAGCGTTTGCTGTTCGACGTGGGCGGCCGCGATGGCCTGGCCTTGGCAGAGCAGATGGCGGGTTTCGAATCGACCAAGGCGATGCAGCTCACCAACGCTCAGCGCGAAGGCGCTTCGGCGCTGTTCCAGTCCGCCCGCGCCGATGCCGACGAAATGGCATCGACCATCGCCTGGGCCTGGGAAAGCTGCGGCGAACTGATCGATCCGCACACCGCCTGCGGCCTGTTCGCCGCGCGCACAGCGGGGGTAGAGGCTGGCATCCCGGTCGTCACGCTGGCGACCGCACACCCCGCCAAGTTCCCCGAGGCGGTAGAGCGCGCCACCGGCCATCGCCCGAGCCTGCCCGCCCGCGTCGGCGACCTGTTCGAGCGCGAGGAAAAGTGCAGTACGCTTCCCGGCACGTTCGAGGCGGTGACGGAGTTCGTTGCCCAGCTCGCCAGCCCGAAGGTCTGAGCGATGCGGTGCTTCGACAAGATCGGCACTGGCGGCGTTGGATTTACGCAATACCCGCTCATCCTGAGCCTGTCGAAGGATGCTCAGCGCAAGGGGCGGGCAAATGGCTGATCTTGTTGCCCAGCCCCAGATCCTCGCAGGCGAGGGTTGGGCGGACTATGGCCTCGTCGATTCGGGCCACGGTCGCAAGCTGGAGCGCTACGGCCCCTATCGCTTCGTTCGGCCCGAGCCGCAGGCGATGTGGAGCCCGCGCCTTGCCGAGACCGAATGGGACGCCCACGGTGAATTCGTGCCCGGTTCCGACGAGGACGGCGGCGGCCGCTGGCAATTCGACAAGGCCGTACCGCGCGATGGCTGGCCGCTGGCGTGGAACGAAGTTTCGTTCACTGCGCAGTGCACGCCGTTTCGCCACCTTGGCTTCTTCCCGGACATGGCCCCGGTGTGGGACTGGATGCGCGACATGCTCGCTGGCAAGGACGATGCCAGCACGCTGAACCTGTTCGGCTACACCGGCGTCGGCAGCCTTGCGCTTTCGGCGCATGGGCCGGTGACGCACGTGGACGCCTCGAAGAAGTCAGTGGCGCAGGCGCGTGAGAACGCCATGCTGGCCGGCCTGGACGACCGCCCGG
>Ga0308165_1001294_pt1 | contig 36093 bp, 21 predicted proteins | sample PhyWR2_FD_201032 | JGI IMG/M metagenome (GOLD analysis project Ga0308165, IMG submission 201032) | Phyllosphere microbial communities from UC Gill Tract Community Farm, Albany, California, United States - DLSLW.R2 | ecosystem: Host-associated > Plants > Phyllosphere > Unclassified | place: USA...
ATAATTAACAAACGTATAACGCGCATAAATTATCTGTTATGATTTTGAATAAAGTAGAAAAAGCGAACATTGAACCAAGAATTACTTTAATAGGTGCAGGTCCTGGCGATCCGGATTTATTTAGTTTAAAAGGTGTTAAAGCATTAAAAACGGCTGATGTTGTTTTGTATGATGCAAATGTGAACGAAGCTTTATTGTGTCATGCGCCAGATGGTATTCCGAAAGTTTATGTTGGCAAACGTACAGATGATGAATCGTTTTCTCAGGATGCGGTTAACAAACTGATTGTTGATTATGCATTAAATTACGGTCATGTAGTGCGTTTAAAGAGTGGCGATCCATTTTTCTTTGCAAAAGGATACGAAGAAATAGATGCGGCAGAATCGTACAGTATTCCTACAGAAATTATTCCGGGTATTTCCAGTGCAACTGGTGCGCCGAGTTTACAAAAGATCCCGATGATTTACAAAGACCTGAGCGAAAGCTTTTGGGCGGTAACCGGAACAAACTCAAAAGGTAAAATTTCTGAAGACTTATATATTGCGGCAAAAACAAAAGCCACAATTGTGGTTTTAAATGGAATTGAAAAAGTAAAAGAAATCGCAGCCATATTTCAGGCCGAAAATAAAAATCTGTTGCCTGTAGCGGTAATACAGAATGGTTCTACACCAGAAGAAAAAATTGCGATTGGCATTGTAGATACCATTGCCGAAATTGTTGAGGATAAAAGAATAACTGCACCGGCATTGTTGGTGTTTGGAGATGTAGTTTCTTTACACCCACAATTTCAACCTATCCGCGATTTTTACGAGATTATCGCAGAAGAGTACTAAGATATTTTTAAACCAAAAATATATTTGTTTTGTTGTTAAAAACCGCTTATGGATTTAAGCGGTTTTTTTATGTTTAAAGTTCCTAGACCTGTCACCCTGATACGTTAGCTATCGGATTCATTTCAGGGGCTATAATGCAGGAAAGATGAAATAAATTCAGCATGACGGTTGCGTTGGGAAACAGTAAAAAAAGGATGATTACGAATAATATCAAACGAGATTAGTAGAAAAAAACGCTGCGTTTATCTGCGAAATCAGCGGCAAACCATTAACCGTTTTATAACCCGCAGATTTAAGATGATTACCACAGATGAAAATATGTTTTGCGTTTGATAGGAACAAACCGTTGTTTTTAAGCCTGATTGCAGTGTAAAGCCCGGAGCATAGCGAGGACTTGCAACGAAAAGCAGGGCAGCCATATACCACGAAGTACTAGACTGCTCACTTACTAATAAGAAAACTTAAATAAATTAGCTCTCTACCCCGCTTTGCTCCATTAGAGAGAGGATTTTTTCTTTAAAAATAACCAACTAAAAATATAATTTTCATTATTTGCAAAACTCAAAACAATTAGTAACTTACTTAGGTTATCTACACCAAATATTTGATGGAAATTATACATATAAGCGCCGAGTGTTACCCTGTTGCAAAAGTTGGCGGTTTAGCCGATGTGGTAGGGGCCTTACCAAAATACCAAAATAAACTGGGCCACATTGCCAAAGTGGTTGTACCTGCGTATGATACAAAGTTTATCCGCGAAAGCGAGTTTGAGGTTACCTATGATGCCTGGGCAAATTATGGTAACAACCATTTTCAATACCGCATACTTAAAGAAAAAACCAATAAACTGGGGTTTGATTTATACATTGTTCATATTCAGGGTTTAACAGATCGACCTAATGTTTATGGATATAGTGATGATACTGAACGTTTTGTAGCTTTCCAGATTGCTACGCTGGATTGGATTGTACAGTGGGAGCACCGTCCGGATGTAATCCATTGCCATGATCACCATACTGGCCTGATTCCCTTTATGGTTTCAAATTCTATAAAATATACACCGATTAGTTCGGTACCAACAGTTTTAACTATTCATAACGCCCAATATCAAGGTCAGTTTGGTTGGGAAAAATTATATTATATTCCTGCTTTCGATTTATGGAAAGGTGGCCTGTTAGGTTGGGGCGATGCAATTAATCCGTTGGCTTCGGCTATTAAATGTGCCTGGAGAGTTACCACGGTTTCGCCAAGCTATTTAGATGAAATGATGAACAATGCCCGCGGACTGGAAAGTTTGCTGAGACAGGAACGTTGGAAGTCGGTTGGGATTTTAAATGGGATTGATAGTGAAGTTTGGGATCCGCAAACCGATCCGATGCTTGGAAAAGGTTACAATTTAAAAACAGTAGAAGCTGGTAAACTGGCAAACAAAACAGCACTTTGTAATGTTTTTCAATTAGATGCGTCGAAACCCTTATTTACTTTTATCGGTAGGTTGGTGGATGAAAAAGGTGCTGATTTACTGCCCGATATTTTTTATACGGCTTTGCAGCAACATGGCGATAACATCAATATACTGGTTTTAGGATCTGGCGAAAATTGGGTAGAAGGAAGGTTAAACCAGTTGAAGGATATTTTTCCGGGCAAGTACAATGCTTATATCGGTTATAACGAGCAGGTTTCGCATGAGATTTATGCTGGTGCCGATTTTCTGATTATGCCCTCTAGGGTTGAGCCTTGTGGCTTAAATCAGCTTTACGCTTTAAGATATGGAACTGTTCCTATTGTACGCAGGGTTGGAGGCTTAAGAGATACTGTAATTGATATAGGCGATGGTGGTTTTGGCATTTGCCACGACCAAACAAGTATATGGGATGTTACCCACGCCATTAACCGGGCGGTTGAGCTGTACAACGATAAAAAAGCTTTTAAAGCGGTTAGAAAAACAATGATGAAGATAGACCATTCGTGGGATAAAGCAGCATCAAATTATATAGATTTATACCAAATATTAAAATAAGCTTAAACATGACTGACAAAGTTTTAGGCGTTATCCTTGGCGGTGGCCAGGGCTCTAGATTATCGCCGCTTACACAAACACGCTCTAAACCGGCAGTTCCAATTGCTGGTAAATATCGATTGGTAGATATTCCAATTTCGAACTGCCTCAATTCGGGCATTCACCGTATGTTTGTGCTCACGCAGTTTAATTCGGCTTCGCTAAACAAACACATTAAAAATACCTATCACTTTAGCCACTTTAGTACAGCTTTTGTTGATATTTTGGCGGCCGAACAAACGGTGCAGAACTCTGGCTGGTTTCAAGGTACAGCAGATGCCGTTCGTCAATGTATGCATCATATTGTTTCGCATGAGTTTGATTATATTTTAATTTTATCGGGCGATCAGCTATACCAGATGGATTTTAAAGATATGATTGAGAAACATATCGAAGCCAATGCAGAAATTACCATTGCAACCATCCCGGTTACCGCTAAAGATGCAACCGATTTTGGTATTTTAAAGGCTGATGAAGAAAATATGATTACCTCTTTTATTGAAAAACCTAAAACAGGTTTGGAAGATTGGGTATCGGATACAGGTGAAGAAATGCAGGGTGAGGGCCGTAATTTTCTGGCATCGATGGGTATTTACGTTTTTAATCGCGATTATTTAATCAATATCTTAAATGAGAATGAAGACGAAAAAGATTTTGGTAAAGAGATTTTGCCAAGGGCAATTACACAAAGCAGGGTTTTAAGCTATCAATACGAAGGTTATTGGACTGATATTGGTAATATCTCATCTTTTTTTGAAGCTAATTTGGGTTTAACTGATGAAATTCCTAAATTTAATATGTTTGATAGCAACCATGCCATTTTTACCAGGGCAAGGATGTTACCGCCATCTAAAATTTCGGGTACTACTTTAGATAAAACAATTATTGCAGAGGGCTGTATTATACAGGCCAGTAAAGTTGAGCACGCCGTTTTGGGAATCAGATCGAGAATTGGAAAAGATACGGTAATTACCAATGCCTATATTATGGGTAGCGATAGATACCAAACCCTGGAGGAGATACAGGATGAAACGGGTAAGGGAAATTCATTGATTGGAATTGGCGACCGTTGTTTTATCAATAATGCCATCATCGATAAAAACTGCCGAATTGGTAACGATGTAAAAATTAATGGTGGCGACCACTTAGAGGATGGAGATTTTGAACTTTATGCCGTTAAAGATGGTATTGTGGTAATTAAAAAAGGTGCAGTGGTACCAAGCGGAACCATTATTTAAAATAATCATTAATCATTAACTAGGCCAGTCGCGATTTTTCGGGGCTGGTTTTTTTTTGTCATGTTTGATAGCCCTTTAATTTCTTGGATATGCTGAAATCTCGAATAATGGATCGCTGCATGCTGCAGGAGGTTAAAATCTCGAATAATAGGTCGCTGCAATGCTGCAGGAGGTTAAAATCTCGAATAATAGGTCGCTGCAATGCTACAGGAGGCTGAAATCTCGAGTAATAGGTCGCTGCAATGTTGCAGGAGGCTGAAATCTCGAATAATAGGTCGCTGCAATGCAGCATGAGGTCAAAATCTCGAATAATTGGTTATTCAAAATATTTCGGGAGGCAAAAGTTTTATCATTATAAGAAATGTATCCTGTTTAATAACCTGCAGGGTTGTAATAAAAATAAGCAGAGTTAAAACCTGCGAACCGAAAACTGAAATTGCAAACTGATTTGGGCGTTACCCAAGCTACGCAAGGGGCGGGCTCTTCAGGGCTGCGCTTCGCTCCGGTACCGATGAAGAACCGGTACTAAACCCTTACCATCCCTAACGCAAAATACACCACTTACCATACACTTAACCTTAGGTTCTCATGGTAGAACCGTTGTTTATAAACCTGATAAAGCGAAAAGCCCGGAGCGAGGTACGAGTGAGGACTTGCAGCGGTAGCAGGGCTGCTGGCCTCCATTGAAACGGAACCCTGCATTTTCGAAAAAAAACAGGATTTTCCTTTTTGATGCACATTAACAGATCTTTGAGGTCTTTTTGGTATTTTCTACCTAACATTTTTCCGATCGGCTTGTTAATAAATAAACAAAAAAATAGTTTATGGCCGAACAACACCTTTATCAAACAGGAATTATAGGAAATTGCGCTTTCATTGCACATGTAAATAAAAACACTGATATATCTTGGCTTTGCTGGCCCCGTTTCGATAGTCCTTTTGTATTTGGAAGTTTATTGGATAAAAAAAAGGGTGGTGAATTTTCAATTTTGCCGCAGGGTGAATATTCTTCTACTCAATATTATATCGAAAATACCAACGTTTTAAGAACTGAAATTACTGCAGAAGACGGAAAATACCGAATTACCGATTTTGCCCCCCGCTTTCACCTTTACGAACGTTATTTTAAACCTTTAATGTTTATCAGGAAAATTGAACCTTTGGAAGGAAACCCACGTATTACGATCAAATGCGAACCGGTTTGCGATTATGGTAAAGGTAAAATGAAACCTAGCCGTGGCAGCAATCATATTGATTATTTGGGTTGTGAGGAAAATATTCGCTTAAGCACCAATGTATCGGTTACTTATATTTTAGATGAGAAGGCTTTTGTGCTGAATGATGTAAAATACCTGATTATGACTTATGGACAAAATCTAGAGGCACCTGTGGTGATTACTGCAGAAAATTTTCTACGAGAAACCATCGCATACTGGCGTTTATGGATCAAACATTCCTCAATAGCTGGGTTTTACCAGCCTTTTGTAATTCGATCGGCATTGGTTTTAAAAATTCATCAATATGAAGATACAGGGGCAATTATAGCGGCGAGTACCACTAGTTTGCCCGAATCGCCAGGCAGTACGAGGAACTGGGATTATCGGTATTGCTGGTTAAGGGATTCGCATTATGTACTTACTTCGTTAAACCACATTGGTCATTTCGAAGAAATGGAAAAGTACTTTAATTACTTATCTGATATTTCGCACGCCGAAGATACGCGTTATCAACCTTTGTATGGCATTGCTGGTGAAAGAGAAATCACTGAACATACTTTAGATCATTTAGAAGGGTACAAAGGAGAACAACCGATTAGGATTGGAAACCAGGCTTATGAGCATATTCAGAATGATATTTATGGCCAGGTATTAATTTCGATGCTGCCTTTATATTCCGATCACCGTTTCGTTTTTTCTGAGCGTAGTGATTCAGTAAAATGGATAGAAAGCGTGCTTTCTAAAATTGAAAGAACGATTGATGAAAAGGATGCAGGCATCTGGGAATTTAGAAATATAGCAAATGTGCATTGTTACAGCAATTTATTTCAATGGGCTGGAGCGCAGGCGGCTTTAAAAATGGCGAAAACGATTGGTAATGAAGATTTCGAAAAAAGAGCAGAGATTTTAATTGATAAAGCTGCAGCACATATCGAGGCTTGTTACGATCCTGAAAGAAAAGTGTATACCAATGCGGTTGGAAGTCCGCATTTAGATGCCAGTACTTTGCAACTGATTATGATGAATTACCTTGATCCGGCCTCAGACAGGGCAAAAGATCATTTAATTGCTTTGGAAAAGGAACTGAAAACCGAAGATGGTTTATTTTACCGTTACTTGCATGCCGATGATTTCGGTAAACCAAAGACAACATTTTTGATCTGTGCTTTTTGGTATGTAGAAGCATTGGCCTGCGTAGGCCGTACAGATGAGGCGATTAAGGAATTTGAAAACATTATTAAATATTGTAATCACCTGCTTTTATTCAGCGAAGATGTTGATGCCAAAACGGGCAGTCAATGGGGTAATTTTCCTCAGGCTTACAGCCATGTAGGGCTGATGAATGCGGCTTACCGTATTGCGATTAAACTGGATAGACCGATTTTTTTGTAAGATGTAATTGTAAAGTAGATTGCAAATCCACATTTCAAAGGTCGGGATTGCAAATCCGGACCAGCTAAAAATCCGCAAAGAATTATTTTGAATCTGCGGAACCTCTAATTTAATAAGCAACAAGGTCTGTGGAACACAGACCTTGTTGTTGTGAAAAACATTTTCGTTTAACGTTATGTCATTCCCGTGCATGCCTATCGTGTGGACACATCTTTGTTAACCCAGATAGTTTTTATTCCCTTTATCCAAGGCGATCGTCATGCTGACCCGAAGCTTTAGGATTAGTACATTTACTGCTATTAACTGACCCTAGATGCTTATAACATTTTATTTGGAGATAAATGTTGTTTTTTCGCTCTATGCCGCGGATGCATGCTACTTTGGAGCGCCAAAGTAGCCAAAGCGCTTTGTCAATCCAGCAATGTGGCTCCGCACCAGCCCATACTCATCAAAAAAACAGCGGCACTTTGTTTTGTTGGTTGGTGCTGGTTGAAAGTTTTTGCAAGCATTGAACACAAAACCACTGCGTTTGAGGTTTGGTAGTGCCATTTTTGTTATTCTGCAACTGTTTTTTTGATCGCCTGCCACCTGGGATTGACGTCGTTCTTGGGTAAAACCTGTGTGCTGTTAAAGCAAGCTAACATAACGGCTAAAAAAATGCAGCGCAAGAAGGGTGTCCGCATGATAGGTGCATGCGGGAACCCTAAAGCAATAAGCAGTAAGATCACCAATCGGGTTGGGGATGACGGATAGCAGAATTTATCCCCTTTCTACAAACTCTTCTTTAACTAAACTCCAAAGTAATTTCCTTACTTCTTTAAAATCGTTGAGGTAATATTTTGCTTCTGAAATGTTGTTGCCAACTTTAATCGTAAAAGCTTCATCAGATAGTACCTTAAAAATATCTTCATCGGTGTGGTCATCGCCAAGTGCCAAAATAAAATCAGGATTTTTATCGTAAAGCCAGTTTAATGCAGCTTTACCTTTATTTACCTCCATATTCTTAAATTCGATTACTTTATTGCCCGGCATTAGTTGCAGGCCCTTATCGGCAGCTAATATTTTCATGTGGCTAATAATTTCATTTGCCCTTAAATCACCAAGTCCTTCTTCTGCTTTGCGGTAATGCCAAACCAGGGAGTAACTTTTTTCTTCGATAAATGAACCCGGTGTGCGGTTGGTATAGGTATCTAGTAACGTTTTTATTTCTTGTTTCCACTGGTCGGTGAGGAGCGGTAAGCTATGCCATTTATCTCCGTATGATTTTTGCCATGCACCATGTTCAGCAATCAGATCAACTTTTAAATGTCCGAACCACTGTTCTAAGGTTTCATGTCTTCTGCCACTAATAATCACAACTTTGTTGGCTTTATCGATAGTCAGGTTTTCAATCAGGTCATAAAGTTCTGTATCTGGCGAGGCATCATCAATATTTCCGGTAAAATCTACCAATGTTCCATCGTAATCCAAAAATAATACCCGATCAGTTGTTTGTGCATATTTGGTAGCAATTACTTCGTTAATGGTATTTACTGCGTGTTTTGTTAGTAATGATTTTTGAGAATCTTTCACTTCGTTTAATCTTAAAATAAAATTGTTTACCCAATGTTTAACATTGAATTTTTCTACAATTGCACGCATGGCTTTCATGCGCTGTTGTTGTTCTTCCAAAGGCATTTTGAGTGCGGTAACAATGGCTTCCATAATGTCGCCCAGGTTATTCGGGTTAACAATAACGGCATCTGTTAATTCTTTAGATGCCCCGGCCATTTCGCTTAAAATCAGCACCCCATCATTGTTATTCCGGCTTGCGATATATTCTTTGCTCACCAGATTCATCCCATCGCGCATAGGGGTTACCAGGCAGATATCTGCACTGGAATAAAGTGCAGAGAGTACTTCGATAGGGAAAGAACGGTAAAAGTAATTAACCGGAATCCAATTGATGGATCGGTACCTTGCATTTAAGTTGCCTACAAACTGATCAATCTGATCTCTGAGCTCGCTATATTGTGGTACCGTATCGCGTGAGGGAACAACGATCATGAAAAGTTCGATTTTACCAATATATTCGGGATGGTGCTGCAGCAATAATTCTAATGCTTTTAACCGCTCTAAAATACCTTTGCTATAATCAAGCCTATCGATAGAAAGAATTATTTTCATATCTTCTTTTCCGGCCCTGAAATAATCTATTTCCTTTTTTACCTCTGGAGTTGCCGTTAAGCCCGAAAATTTATCGTAATCGATCCCCATCGGAAAAGCTTCAATCACAATTTGCCTTTCATTGCTGTTGAGTACGTTTGATGAGGAATTTACCGGAAGCAAGCGTGTTGCGGTACTGATAAAATGACGAACATCGTCGTAAGTATGGAATCCGATTAAATCCGCGCCGATTAAACCGTTCAACAATTCTTCGCGCCAGGGGATTAACCTGAATATTTCGTATGAAGGAAAAGGGATATGTTGGAAAAAACCTATTGTTGCGCTTGGTAATTTTTCTCTTAATATACCTGGTAAAAGAAGTAATTGATAATCCTGAATCCAGATTTTATCTCTTCTGTTGAGTACCTGCATGGCGCTTTTAGCAAATTTCTCGTTAACAGATTTGTAGCAGTCCCAATAACTTTGTTCGTAATGGGCATACGTTACGAGGTAATGAAAAACAGGCCATAATACTTCGTTAGAAAAGCCCTCATAATATAAATTGATTTCGTTCTGAGTAAGGAAAACAGGATGGAGGTTTAATTCGGCAAGTTTTTGGGTAACTTCTTCCTGACGTTCCTCTGGCACGTCGATTCCAGGCCAGCCAACCCAGATGGAGTTACCCGATTTATATACGTCTCCCAGTCCGGTAGCGAGGCCACCTTCGCTCGGAATAAACGTATATTGGTTGTTTTCTTCGATAATTTTAACGGGTAGTCTGTTCGATATTATAACTGTCTTCATGCTTGTATTTAATGTATCCACATTATTAAAAGCATATCAAACTGGTTTTGTTTTGTTTTTTAGGTCAAAAAAACATTGAAATGATTAAACATAATTGAATACCAACGAGAAAGTAGTCCCGTCATTAGGCGCAGAAATGACCTCTATACTGCCCCTGTGCATTTTCATAATGTTGCGGCTGATGGTTAAACCTATTCCCGATCCATTTTTTCTGGTGGTATAAAAAGGAACAAAAATCTTCTCTAAGTCGTTGGCATCGATACCTTTTCCGTTATCGGTAACATCTATATAAAGTTTGGTGTTTTCTAAGCGGTAATTTACGTTAATGTATGGAAGCTCTCGGTTTTCTACAGCATAAATACTGTTGGTAATGAGATTAATCAGCACTTGTTCAACTAATTTTAAATCTAGCTGAACAGTGATTTTAGAAGAAGTTTGTTCTACATCCAATACCACATTTTTAACTTTGGCAAATGGTTGCATCAATACTTTTATGTGTTTAAGTATTTCGCCAATAGTATGCGATTCGAGATTTGGGGTAGGCAATTCGGCAATAAGACGATAATCCTTAACAAAATCCAATAATCCAGAAGAACGTCTTTGAATGGTTTGTAGCGCTGTTTTAAGATCATCCATTTCATCTTCTGTAAGGTTCTTTTTATCCGTTACCATTTTGTTAATGGTATCTGATAATGAACTGATGGGCGTGATGGAGTTTAAAATCTCGTGCGAAATAACGCCGATCAGTCTATTCCAAGCTTCTGTTTCTTTTTGTTCAATCTCATCTTTAATGTTTTGAAAGCTGATAATGGTATAATTGTTTCCATAAAGGTTCAATGGAATAACTTCTGTAGAAAGTTGGATCAGTTTATCCTGGATTTTCAATTCCAGAAATCGTTTTCCACCTGTTAAAATCTGTTCTATTTCTGTAGCAAAGGCAGGAAGATGCTGTTTTAGCCTGTGCCAGTATTTATAAGCCGGAACGCCTAAAAGATTTGAAGCGGCCTGATTAAAAAATGCAACCTCTTCATGCTCTTCTTGATTGGTGTTGTTTACTACAATCACACCAACAGGAACCTGCTCCAAAATGGTTTTAATGAGTTGAAACATTGCTTCCTGTTCTAACCTAATCTGTTTGTGTACCTGTAAAATATCGCCAAATGATTCGTAAAGTTCAGGAAAGCTTCCTTTGGTAACCTTATTTTTGAAATTTAAGGTATGATCTCGTGTTTTTACCGCCAGGATAAAACGGTTAATATCAGAACGGATTTCGTTAATGTAATAATAAAGAGAAATGATAGTACCCAATAAAATTAAGGCAACACCAATGATGGTAAACCAAAGTTGTGTGTTTTTGATCAGGTAAAATAAGAGATAACCCAGCAGATTGATCATCAGCAAGCGGGATACTAAACGGAAAGTAAAGCGTTGGTAAAACATGTTTTTAAAGCTTAAAGCTTAAAGGCGAAAAACTAAAGCTTTAAGCTCTTGTCTTTCAGCTTTCAGCTTATATTCCAAATTTCTCGATTCTTCTATAAAGTGCAGCCCTTGTTAAGCCTAATTCTGCTGCGGCTTTAGATATATTTCCTTTGTGTTTGTCGATAGCTTTTTGCACCATCATTTTTTCCATATCTTCTAAAGCCATTTCATCGGGTATGGAGTTGTTTTGGGCAAAACGTTGGGGACTTAACTGCAAATCTTCTTCAGAAATATCATTTCCATCACTCATAATCACAGCCCTTTCTAAAACGTGCTGCAGTTCGCGCACATTACCTGGCCATTTATAACTTAAGAGTACATCTTGTGCTTTATTACTTAAGTTTCTGATCTCTTTATGGTATTTAGAACTAAAAACCTTCATAAAATGATTGGCCAATAGTAAAATGTCAGTTCCACGTTTTCGCAAAGGCGGTAATAAAAGCTCAACAGTATTAATCCGGAAAAGTAAATCTTGCCTGAAAGTGTTTTTAGCTACCATCTCATTTAGCGGCATATTGGTAGCGGTAATTAAACGGACATTTATTTTACGCTCTTTACTTTCTCCTAAACGGGTAACTGTGCGGTTTTGTAAAACGCTGAGCAATTTAGCCTGTAGGGGTAAGGTTAAATTTCCAATCTCATCCAAAAAAATTGTTCCGCCATCGGCCAGCTCAAAACGGCCGGGTTTATCTTCTTTGGCATCTGTAAAAGCACCTTTGGCATAACCAAATAGTTCACTTTCGAATAGGTTTTCGTTTAGCGATCCTAAATCGACATGCATAAAAACCTGGTTTTTCCGCTGCGAATTTCCATGGATTTCATATGCAAAAACCTGCTTTCCTGTACCATTTTCTCCTAAAATGAGCACATTGGCATCAGTAGGTGCAACCTTTAACAAGGTAGATTGGAGTTGTTTTATTCCATCGGCCTGCCCAACAATGTTTTCGAAACCCCGGGTTAAATCTTTTTGTAGTGAGGAATGTATTTTTTCCAGTTTCTTAACTTTTCTGGTCGATTCGCGGAGTTTTGAAGCCGCAGAAATGGTTGCGAAAAGTTTTTCGTTTTCCCAAGGCTTCAGAATAAAATCGGTGGCTCCTTTTTTTATTGCTTTAACTGCTAGTTCAACATTGCCAAAAGCCGTCATTAAGATCACCACATAATCTTTATCAATTGATAAGATGTGTTCGAGCCAATATAATCCTTCGCGACCATCACTAGCCCCTTTTTGATAGTTCATGTCGAGTAAAATGATGTCTATTTCATTTTTACTCAACAATACATTGATTTCCTTTGGCGATTTACAGGTAATTACCTGCTTTACCTGTTGCTTTAAAAACAAACGGGCACTGAGCAGAATATCGTCGTCATCATCGATAATTAAAACTGTGGCATCAAGCATAACCTCTCCCTATTAAAGTTCGTATATATTTTTCTTTTTTGCTGTCCCTCTCCTTAAAGAGAGGGATTTGTGGTAATCTGTTTTGAACCCAGTTTTCCCTTTGCAATTGTTTAACCTCACCCTATCAAAAGATGGTTGTTGTTGTTTTTTTATACTGTCCCTCTCCTTGAGGAGAGGGATTTTGGGGTTAGGTGAGCTGAACCCAATTATCCCTGTGTAATTGTTTACTCCAACCTTATCAAAGGTGGCTGTTGTTTTTTGTACTGTTCCTCTCCTTATAAAGAGAGGGATTTGTGGTAATTTGGTTTGAACCCAGTTTTCCCTTTGCAATTGTTTAACCTCACCTCTTAAACAGAAGGTTGTATTGTCCTTGAAGTGTAATTAACCCTAAGTTTGGTTGTTGCTGTTCTCTGCACCACGCGCCCTCTCCTCAAGGAGAGGGGATGAAGGGGTGAGGTTTTTTAAGTAGCTTTTAATCATATTTAAAACTTCATCTAGATTACCATTTACCTCTTCATTTTTAAACCTGATTACCGTTATTCCAATATCCTTGAGTTCATTGCTGCGATTGGTATCATATCCTTGGTTTTCAGCATTATTATGTATTCCTCCATCAATTTCTATGATTAATTTAGCTTCATGGCAATAAAAATCTGCAATGTAATGATGTACTGGATGTTGCCTTCTAAATTTAAAATTCAGGATTTTTCTATTCCTCAAACATTGCCAAATAATATCCTCCGCTTCCGTTTGGTTTCTTCGTAATACTTGCGAAAATTCAAAGAGTTTCGGATTGGCACCATGAAATAATTTATCCTTATAGTCCTCCATATTTAATAGCTTAATAATAAGTTATTTAAATATAATGGTTTAATAATATTCTACACCCCAAAAAGAAACTAACCTACTCTTTGAACTTTGCTTTTTCTCCTCCCTGCCCGCTCTCCACGTGGAGAGCGGGTGAAGGGGTGAGGCAAATTTAATAAAACTGTCCGTTCCCGCACATAAACTGTTCGATAATGAACATGTTGAAATGGTATTAATATTTAATTAGCTGTTATTTAGTGTTTTATGTTGTGTTTTAGCTTTTGGCACAAGCTTGGTTATTAGGGAAACCGAACAGTACAACCGAACACATGGATAAGAAAATAGAGAAAAAAAGATTTAGCACTAAAACCTTATTAGTAATAGGTGGAGCAATTGCTTTTGTAGCAGTTGTAATTTATGGCTATACTCTATCACTAAAAAAAGTTTATAGTGCAGATGCCGACAAATTAACCATAAGCAAAGTAGAATATGGCGATTTTGAAGATGTAGTTTTATTAAATGCCAGTGTTGTTCCATTAACTTCTGTAATTGTAAGTTCTTCGGAAGGGGGTACGGTTGCCGAAATTTTTACCGAAAATGGTGCTTCTGTAGTTAAAGGAACTCCGCTATTAAGAATATCCAATTCGAATGCCATGTTGAGTTATACTTCGAGCCAAACGGCGGCCACTGAGCAAATTAATCAGCTGCGTAAATCGAGGTTAGATTTAGAACAAAATCAAAGGGTTTTAAATCAAGATGTTCTGGATGTCGAAAATAGCCTAAGAACGGCAACCCGCCAGTATAGATTGGACAGTTCACTATTCGCTAAAAAAGTAATCACGCTACAGGAATTTAATAAATCAAGTCAGGATTACGAATATTATCAAGGCAAACTGAAAATTGTTCGTCAGGCCATTAAGCAAGAAAATCAAAGCAGGAAAATGCAATTGGCTCAAATTGATCAATCGATGGGGCAGATGAATGAAAGTTTAGAAATGATCCGCAAAAATATTGAGAATATGACGATTAAGGCCCCGGTTTCGGGTAAACTGTCATCTTATGATCCCGTAATCGGAAAGTCTTACAATTCTAACGAAATGATTGGAAAAATTGATGTGCTGCAAGGTTATAAACTTCAGGCTGGTGTGGATGAATATTATATCAATAGGGTAAAAGAAGGACAAACTGCGAATTGTGAGTTTAACGGAAAAACGTATAATTTAACAGTAAGTAAAGTTATACCAGAAGTTACAGCAGGTCAGTTTCAGGTAGAAATGGTATTTAAAGGTGCCGCGCCTGAAGGTTTACGCCGTGGTTTATCGTTACAAATCAAATTAACCTTGTCTGATAACAGTAAATCGCTACTTCTGGCTCAAGGTCAATTTTTTCAAAGTACAGGCGGATCGTGGGTGTTTGTGGTAAACAATGGTAAAGCAACCAAGAAAAACGTAAAAATTGGGCGTAAAAATTATCTCTACTATGAAATATTGGATGGTTTGCAGAAAGGTGACGAAGTAATTACCTCATCATACGACCAATTTAACCAATACGATCAGGTGGTGATTAATAAATAGGGCGTTTGGAGTTTGGGGTTTGGAGTTTGGAGTTTGGAGTTTGGAGTTTGGAGTTTGGAGTTTGGAGTTTGGAGTTTGGAGTTTGGAGTTTGGAGTTTGGAGTTTGGGAAAAATGGGATATAAAGTTAGCAATTAATATAATCACGTCTTGATACTTGATACTAAATACTTGGTTAAAAGTACTTGATACTAGAATAACACTTGATACTAGAATTATGATTAAAATAGAAAATCTGGAAAAAGTTTACAAAACTGAAGAAGTAGAAACAACCGCACTTAATGGGATTAACCTCCATGTAGCAGCAGGCGAATTTGTTTCCATCATGGGGCCTTCAGGTTGTGGAAAATCTACCTTATTAAATGTGATGGGTTTGTTGGATAAACCTGAGAGTGGTAGTTATAAATTTATTGATACAGAGCTTTTAACGCTAAACGATCGTGAACGTTCAAATTTCCGTAAGCGGAATATGGGTTTTGTTTTTCAGAATTTCAATCTGATTGATGAATTAACCGTTTTCGAAAACATCGAACTGCCATTAATCTACAATAAAATTCCAGCTGGTGAGCGTAAAAAACTAGTTAACGAAATTATTGAAAGAATGAACATTGTAAACCGTAGCGGCCACTTTCCACAACAGTTATCGGGCGGTCAGCAGCAGCGTGTAGCGGTAGCAAGGGCTTTGGTTACCAAACCTAAACTGGTTTTAGCCGATGAGCCTACCGGAAACTTAGATAGTTCTCATGGGAATGAAGTAATGGAATTGCTTTGCGAACTGAATGAAACCGGAACAACAATCGTGATGGTTACCCACTCCAGTCATGATGCAAGTTTTTCGAACAGAATCATTAACCTGAAAGATGGCCATGTGATTTCTGAAAAGATAAACAAGAGTAGGAATGAAGAGCTGATATAAGGCTTAAAGGCTGAAGATATTAAGGTAGAAGGTTGAGTGATATCAACTTTTAACCCGCTTACCTTTAACCAATAAAAAGATTTTAGTTTAGTTAATGATAGCCGCCCAACAATCTTCCCGGATGGGGAGATTTTGGATTGGCGCCAAGAAAGCGAATGGAACATTATCCTTTTGCCAAAAGTCTTAACAGCCGATATAATCTTGATACTGGATACTCGCTTCTTGATACTCGATACTAATTACCTGAAACCAATTACCTAACACGACTGAATATGTTCAAATTAAACCTAAAAATAGCACTGCGCAACCTTTGGAAAAATAAAGGATTTTCTCTAATTAATATTGGAGGATTGGCTATTGGTTTGGCCAGTTGTATGGTTTTGTTAATGTATGTGAATTACGAATGGAGTTACGATAAGCAATTTAGCAACAGCGATAAAACTTATGTAGTTTATCAAAATATGGAGGCCAGTGGTAAGACTTTTAGTTGGGCGTGGACACCAAATGTTATGGCTAAAGAAGTGCAACAAAAAATACCTGGTGTTAAATATGCCTCTCACACCACTTATCCCAGGAAACAACTCATTACCGTTGGCGAGAATAAGATAAATAGCAATGCCGTGTTTGCCGATCAGAATTTTATTAAAATATTGGATTATAAATTTCTTGAAGGTAATTCAACTACAGTTTTAAAAGATGTAAATACCATTATTCTGACCAAATCTTTTGCAACAAAATTATTTGGAAAGGAAGATCCTATTAATAAGACAGTAAAATTCGAGAACGAGGAAGTATTAAAAGTAGAAGCTGTAATAGAAGATGCTCCTGCAAATAGCAGCTTAATTTTTGAATGTATTATGCCTTGGGCATTGTTCGAAAAGCGTGAATCTTGGGTAAAGGAAGGTAATTGGGGCAATAACATGTGTTTAACACTTGTTCAGTTAAAGGATAATAACTTTTTCACTACAGCAAATGATTTGATGTATGGCGTTTACAAACGCAATCAAAAAGATAATACATCAGTTGCTTTATTGCATCCGTTAACCAAATGGCACTTATACGATGATTTTCAAAACGGTAAATCGGTAGGTGGAAAAATAGATCAACTTAAAATATTTTTATTGCTGGCCTTTTGCATTTTATTAATTGCCTGTGTAAATTTTATGAATTTATCTACAGCACGGTCAGAACGTAGGGCAAAAGAAGTTGGTGTGCGTAAAGCAATTGGATCAACACGTAAATCGTTAATTCATCAGTTTTTTTCAGAATCACTGCTCATCACATTTATCGCCACAGTTTTAGCTTTTATCTTAATTGAAGTTAGCTTGCCATATTTTAATAGTTTGTTGGAGATTAATTTAGCAATCAATTATCATAATGGCACATTTTGGCTAACACTTGTTGGACTAATGCTTTTAACTGGATTAGTAGCAGGGAGTTATCCGGCACTTTATTTATCTTCTTTTGAGCCGATTAAAGTGTTAAAAGGTTTCACCCTTAAAACAGATTCATCAGCTTTGGTAAGGAAAGTATTGGTAGTAGGGCAGTTTGTTTTTGCTGCGGGTTTAATTGTTTGCACCGCAGTAATTTATCAACAACTTAATTATGTTAAAAACAAACCTATTGGTTATGATCAATCCAATTTAATTCAAATAGCGGTAGTTGGCAGAATGAACGATGCCGCTAAGTTAGAATTGCTTAAAACGCAACTTATAGCAGCCGGTGCAACAACTAGTGTTACTTCTTTTAGTACAGATTTTACTGAAGGTGGAGACAATACCACAGGTGTAGAATGGGAAGGTAAAAATCCGAATGAGAAAATTTCTTTTAACCATAGGGCAATAGGATATGATTTTGTTGAAACTATTGGCACTAAAATGATTAGTGGCAGGGAGTTTTCTGCAAAATTCCCCAATGACACTGCTAGCGTATTGTTAAATGAGGCGGCTGTGAAAATGATGCAGTTAAAAAATCCAATTGGCAAAGTAATTACTTTCTGGGGGGATAAAAAGCTAACGATAGTGGGTATTGTAAAAGATTTTGTGGTAGAAAGTGTTTACCAAAGAGTTTCCCCAATGATTTTTAGGCTAAGTGGAAAGTACGATGCAAGGGTTCTTATTGTTCGTTTAAATCCAAATCAAAACATCAGCTCATCACTAACTAAAATTGATGATTTGGTAAAGCAAATGGAACCTAATTATCCTGTTAACCGCAAATTTGTGAACGAATCTTTTGAAGTAAAATTTAAAAACGAAAAACTTCTAGGTTCACTTTCTAACTGGTTTGGTGGTTTCGCCATTTTTATTTCTTGTTTAGGATTATTAGGTCTGGCGCTTTTTATGGCAGAGCAACGTAAAAAAGAAATCAGTATCCGTAAAGTTTTAGGTGCCAGCACTGGTAATATTCTCGTGTTGCTAAATAAAGATTTTATAAAATTGGTGGCCATTGCCAATCTCATCGCGTTCCCATTAGCCTATATCATTATAAATAAATGGCTTTCAGCTTTCGAGTATCGCATCTCTATATCTACACTCCCTTTTATTGTAGCTGTTGCTTTATCGGTACTCATTGCTGTACTTACAGTTAGTGCCCAATCCGTTAAAGTAGCGAAGGCTAATCCTATTGATGCTCTTAAATACGAATAAGGTGGAAGATTAGAAGGTTTAGGGCGTAAGGTTAAAGCGCCCAGACCTAACCCCTACACCCTAACCCCTACACCTTATGTTCAAACTCAACCTAAAAATAGCATTGCGCAACCTGTGGAGAAATAAAGGCTTCACATTGATTAACCTTGGTGGATTAGCCGTTGGTTTGGCGAGTTGCATGATTTTGTTGTTGTATGTTGCTTATGAGTACGGCTACGATAAACAATTTACCGATTACGATAAAACATATGTGCTTTATAATAATCAGAAAACGGCATCTGAGACTTTTAGTTTTATGGCTTTCCCCGGTCAGCTGAAAGACGAAATTAAGGAGAAAGTTCCAGGTGTAGCAAAAGTAAGCAGATTGTCGTACCCCGAACCGACACTAATCTCATATAATCAGAATAATTTTAAAATGAACGCTGTTTTTAGTGATCCGGATTTTCTTAAAATGTTCGATTATAAAGTATTGAAAGGAAATTCAAATACATTTTTGAACAGTGTTGATGGCGTGATTTTAACAGAAACATTGGCTAAAAACCTTTTCGGGAATGAAGATCCGCTTAACAAAATAGTTAAACTGGATAACAGTGAAAATTTAAAAGTGGAAGGCGTTATTGCAGACCGACCTAAAAATTCGACGCTTGAGCTTGATTATATCCTATCGTGGAAACTGTACGAGAAATTAAATGCCTGGACAAAAACCAGCGGATGGGGCAATAATTATTGTATGATGTTTATGCAACTGCAGAACAATTCATTTTTTGAACAGGCCAATCATCAGTTAAGCGGTATGATAAAAGCACATGATAAGGAGGTGAATGGCGAACCTTTTATGCATCCTCTTTCTAAATGGCACCTGTACGATAGATTTGAAAATGGAAAAAATGTAGGTGGAAGGATCGATCAATTGAAGATATTTTTCCTGCTTGCGTTCTGCATCCTTTTAATTGCATGTGTTAATTTCATGAACCTTTCTACAGCCAAATCAGAAAAGAGGGCACGTGAGGTTGGTGTACGTAAAGCCATTGGCTCTTCCAGAAATAACCTTGTAGGTCAGTTTATGTTCGAGTCTGTTCTGCTCACCACCCTAAGTATGTTGGTGGCCTTTGTTTTGATTGAAGTGAGTTTGCCTTACTTTAATAACCTTTTAGGTATTACCTTGGGGATTGATTATAAGGATTATCAATTCTGGTCGGTATTTTTAGGTTTAACCTTGTTTACCGCACTAATGGCAGGTAGTTATCCTGCGTTTTACCTTTCCTCGTTCGATCCTGTTAAAGTATTAAAAGGATTTAAAATTTCTGGAGGTTCTTCATTATCCATCCGTAAGTTTCTGGTTGTTTTTCAGTTTGTTTTTGCTGCCTGTTTAATTGTTTGTACAGCAGTTATTTATCAGCAGTTAAATTACATCAAGAATAAACCGATTGGATATAACAAGGCAAACCTCGTTCAAATTTCTACCGAAGGCGAATTTTCTAAACCTGAAAAAAGGGCAATTCTTAAAGACGAATTATTGAAATCGGGCGCCATAACCTCCTTTACAGAGTATAGTACATCGTTAACAGGTGGAGGAAACAATACCTATGGTATAAGTTGGCCCGGTAAAAACGAACAAGACAAAATTCTTGTCAATTTTAGGTTTACCAATCTCGATCTCACTAAAACCACCGGAATGGAAATTTTAAAAGGGCGCGATTTTTCAAAGGATTTTGTAGATACCTCCAATGTGCTCGTTAATGAAGCCATGGTAAAGGTAATGGGCATGAAAGATCCCGTAGGAAAAATGATCAGTTGGGACCAGCCCATTAGAATTATTGGCGTAGTAAAGGATTATGTGATGGAATCGCCTTATCAGAAAGCAAAACCATTGCTTATTGCTCAAAATCCCAATCGTGCTACTACAATTATCATGCGGTTGAATAATAAAAACAACATTACTATTTCGGTTAATCAGATCAGTGAGGTGGCCAAAAAACTAAATCCGGCTTATCCGGCAACGATCAGATTTGTTGATGATAATTTTGAGCTTAAGTTCAAGAACGAAAAACTCTTAGGAACACTATCAAACTGGTTTGGAGGCTTCGCAATTTTTATTTCATGCCTGGGTTTATTGGGATTGGCTTTATTTATGGCCGAGCAACGTAAAAAGGAAATCAGTATCCGTAAAGTTTTGGGAGCCACCACAGCCAATATTCTTACCTTATTGAATAAAGATTTTATCAAACTGGTAGCAATCGCAAATGTAATTGCTTTCCCATTAGCCTACGTTATTATTAATAAATGGCTTTCGGGTTACGAATACCGCATTTCGATTTCTGTGTTGCCGTTTATTGCAGCCATCAGTTTGTCGGTTATCATAGCTGTACTTACCGTAAGCATTCAATCGGTTAAAGTAGCAAAAGCAAACCCGGTAGATGCACTTAAATATGAATAATCCAGTTGGCAACTTTCGGTTTTCAGTTAGCCATATGACAATTAACCAGTTTAACAATTTATACAGTTAACCCTAAAATGTTTAGATTAAACTTAAAAATAGCACTGCGTAACCTTTGGAAAAATAAGGTAAGCTCATTTATCAATGTAATTGGGTTGGCTATCGGCTTGGCCTCTTGTTTAACATTGCTCTTGTACGTTACCTACGAATGGAAATTTGACAAGCAAGGTAAAAATTCGGATAATGTTTTTATGACAATGACCAATATACCAGGCGATAACGGTAAAATTTCAATGACTTTTGATGGTTCTACAACGGCATTCGGACCAACCATTAAACAGGATATTCCAGAAGTGAGGTACACCGCAAGAATGGATTATGGGGCTAAGAATTTAATTGCCAATGGACAAAATTCATTCAAGCGCCAATCTAAATTTGCCGAGCCCGACATCTTAAAAATGTACGATTATGAATTTATTCAGGGGAATGCGAATACCGCTTTAAGTAATCCTAATTCGGTTATTTTAACTGAGTCTACAGCTAAAATACTGTTTGGAACTACGGATGTATTGAATAAATCTGTTCGTTTTAAAGATCGCTTCGATTTAAATATTACCGGGGTAATTAAAGACCAGCCAGATAACAGTTCGAACAAATTTGATTATTTAATGCCATGGGCTTTATACGAAACGGTTGATCAAAGTGCCAAAGATCTAAACTGGAGTAATTATAGCTTTCTAACCTTGGTTATGTTAAAAACAGAGGCAAATTTAGATTTGGTTAATCAAAAAATATTTAAGGTTCTCAAAAGGAATAATAATGACAACTATCAATCTCAAATTTTGTTTCCATTGTCTAAACTTCATTTATACGGAAAATTTGAAGAAGGTAAAAGTGTAGGTGGGGCTATAGAACAGATTTATCTATTTATGGGCCTTGCATTCGGCATTCTGTTGATCGCCTGTATCAATTTCATGAATATGGCTACTGCCAAATCAGAAAAACGTGCAAAAGAGGTGGGTATAAAGAAGACCATTGGCGCCAATAGAAGTTCATTGATTATGCAATTTTTAACCGAATCGATGATGCTAACTTTTATTGCTGTAATCTTCTCAATTGCAATTTTAGAGATCTTTTTGCCAACATTTAACAACCTATTAAATATAAAGCTGAATATGTCTTATTTCAATAAAACGAGTTGGATAGGCATTTTAGGGATTGTTTTTGCCACAGGATTAATTGCCGGAAGTTACCCGGCATTTTATCTGTCTTCTTTTAACCCAATTCAAACCTTAAAAAGAAGAATTAAAAACCGGGGTTTCTTTTCAATTAGCTTAAGGCAGGTTCTTGTTGTGGGGCAATTCTGTTTTGCCATCATTCTGATCATTTCTACGCTAGTGATTTATAAACAGATCCAATACATCAAAAATAGGCCAGTGGGTTTTGATGTAAATGCCTTGGTAGAGACGCCACAAGATGGGGAGCTAAAAACAAAATATGATGTTTTAAGGGCACAGCTGCTCAAATCGGGTGCTGTTACCTCAATGTTTCAATCATCTGTTAGTTTATCGCATCGTGGCCATAACTTTATGGACATTCAATGGGATGGTATGACTAAGCCAGACAATACACAATTGTTTAATCAGGTTTCTACCACTTACGGTTTTATTAAAACAAATGGAATTAAAATAACTTCAGGCAGAGATTTTTCAGAAAACTTTGCTTCAGATTCTAGTGCCGTAATGGTAAGTGCCTCTGCTGTGAAAACTTTTGGATATAAAAATCCAGTTGGAAAAACGGTTACGGTTTTCGGAGATAAGTTTAATATTATTGGTGTTTTTGATGATTATGTTTGGGATTCTCCATACAAATCAAATAACCCAATGGTTGTTTTTTTTGATCAAAAACGTACCGGAACAATTACCATGCGCCTTAATGAAAAAAACAGCTTGCAAAGTAATATTGAAACCATTAGCAGGATCACAAAATCTATAAATCCCGCCTATCCACTCGAAATCAATTTTTTAAATTCTTTATATAGCGAAAAATACAATACTGAAAAAACTTTGGGCATACTTTCAAACCTTTTCGGTGGTTTGGCCATTTTCGTTTCCTGTTTGGGGCTTTTTGGCTTGGTAGCCTATAGCGCAGAGCAAAGAACAAAAGAATTTGGCGTGCGTAAGGTATTAGGAGCCTCATTGTTAAATCTCATGCAATTATTATCGCTTTCCTTTGTAAAAATGATCATTATTTCAATTGTTATCGCTATTCCTTTGAGTTATTTACTGATGAATAAATGGCTGATGAAGTTCGAATTCCACACCGAAATATCATGGTGGATTATGCCAATTGCCGGATTAGGAACCTTAATGATGGCATTGATCACTGTAAGTTTTCAAGCTTATAAAACGGCTCACGCCAATCCTGTTGATGCACTTAAATACGAGTAAGGCGTGAGGTAGAAGGCTTAAGGCAGAAGGTTTAAATGCTAACTGCTTAAGCAACAATCGCTTTTATAGATGTACTAAATAAAATATAAACCAGGTAGGTGGCCTTAAGATAGAGTTCATTATTAAGACGCCAAAACCTTAAAGCTTATACCCTAAACCTCAAACCTATGTTTCGGTTAAACCTAAAAATAGCACTGCGTAACCTTTGGAAAAATAAGGGCTTTACCTTAATTAATGTTGGTGGGCTTGCTATAGGCATGGCTTGTTGTTTAATGTTGCTACTTTATGTTAACTACGAGTGGAGTTTCGATAAACAATATAAAAATGCAGATAAAGTATATCTGGCCGCATTAAATTTAAAGTTTAACGGTAAACTGGCTACAACAATGGCGGTACCCAATAAACTGGCCAAAGCAGGCGCATCAGAATTGCCTGGTATTAAAAGTGCAGCGCGCATGTCTATGAATAATGGGCAGAAGTTGTACAGCCGGAATCAGCACAGTTTTAAATTCTCGGGGATGAATGTTGATCCAGATTTTTTAAAGATCCTGGATCATAAATTTATCTATGGTGATCCCAATACAGCTTTAAACGAACCAAATAATGTGCTCATTAGTCAATCTACAGCAAAAAAGCTGTTTGGTGATGAAAACCCTATGGGACAGCTCATTAAATATGATAACCGTGTTAATTTAAAGGTGAGCGCCGTAATAGCAGATCTTCCTAAAAATCAGAGTATGCAGTTCGATCTGTTACAGCCATGGGCTTTTTTTGAACAGGAAAATCCTTCTGACAAAGAAAATGGATGGGGAGCAATTACTTGTTTAACCTTATTTCAGCTTAAAGATAATGCTTCATTAGCAGCAACCAATGCGGCATTAAAACATTTCATTGTAGACAAAGAACCTGATTTAAAGGAAATGACCTACGAGCCTTTTCTTTTTCCTTTAAGTAAATTACATTTATACGATGATTTTGAAGGTGGAAAAGCGGTTGGAGGTAAAATAGATCAGTTAAGATTATTTGTATTTCTAGCCATTTGCGTGTTGTTTATCGCCTGCATCAACTACATGAACCTTTCTACTGCAAAGTCAGAAAAACGTGCCCGTGAGGTTGGTGTTAGGAAAGCCTTAGGATCGACCAGAAATACAATAATGGGGCAGTTTTTGGTAGAATCGCTGTTATTGTCGTTTCTCGCCATGTTAATTGCTTTTACGTTACTGGAAGTTTCTTTACCCTACTTTAATCACCTCCTCGATATTTCAATCAAGATTGATTACAGTGCTTATCAGTTTTGGGGCGTATTGCTTGCTATGGTACTCACCACGGGTGTACTGGCCGGAAGTTATCCTGCATTTTACTTATCATCATTTATTCCTGTAAAGGTATTAAAAGGCTTTAAAGGTTCAGCTGGCTCATTATCTATCCGAAAAACATTGGTGGTGATACAATTCAGTTTATCCATCTGTATGATTATTTCTGCCATTGTAATTTATAGCCAAATTCAACATCTTAAAAATAAACCTTTAGGTTTTGATCAGTCGGCGTTGGCACAGATCGATCTGGAAGGTGAGTGGACCAAACCAGAAAAATTAAGAACTTTTAAAAGCGAACTGGAACGTACCGGAGCAATAATCGCTACAACAGAGTATGCAAGCTCATTTACCAATTCAGGTTCAATTACCGGAGATATTCAATGGCCAGGTAAACCTAAAAATGATGTTTCGATTATCAATTACAGGAGCACAGGTTTCGATTTCGCTAAAACAACCGGGGTAAAAGTACTTGAAGGGAGAGATTTTGATCCTAAATTTTCTGCCGATAGTTCCACATCGCTTTTACTTAACCAAAGTGCTGTTAAAATTATGGGACTAAAAAATCCCATCGGTACCATTATCCATTGGGGCGATAACCCACCGCTAAAAGTAATAGGTGTGGTACAGGATTACTCCAATGAATCGCTTGCTTCTAAAATACAGCCTACGGTTTATTATTTCAGTGTTCGAACGAGTCGTGTTTTACTGCTAAAACTTAATCCAAAACAATCGCTTTCTACTTCGATCGACAAGATAAAAACGATAAGCCAGCGCTTAAATCCGGCTTATCCGATAGAAGTGAAAATGGTTAGTCAGGGCATGGCCGAAAAACTCCGTAGTGAAAGATTACTGAGTGCACTTTCGAATATTTTTGGTGGATTTGCCATTTTCATTTCCTGTTTAGGCTTGTTAGGTTTAGCACTATATACAGCCGAACAGCGCAGCAAAGAAATCAGTATACGCAAGGTACTGGGCGCTAATCTTTCTGATATATTAGTATTGTTAAATAAAGATTTTATGAAGCTCGTGATTATATCCAATGTAATCGCCATCCCTGTGGCTTATATTCTGGTTGCTAAATGGCTCGAGAAATACGATTATAAAATTAGCATTAATCCATGGCCTTTTTTGCTCGCGCTTTTAACCTCCGTAATTATAGCCATTTTAACAGTGAGCCTGCAAACTTTTAAAGTAGCGAAAGCAAATGCTGTTGATGCACTTAAATATGAATAAGGTGGAAAGCTAAAAGGTTTAGGGCGTAAGTTAAAAGCGCCCAGACCTTAAACCCTACACCTCAAACCCCACGCCCTATGTTCAGATTAAACTTAAAAATCGCGTTTCGTAATCTTTGGAGAAATAAGGTAATTACAGCTATCAATATTGGCGGCTTGGCCATTGCTTTAGCTGCGTTTATTTTGGTTACGATGTATTTTACCTATGAAACTAGTTTTGATAAGACCAATCCAAATTACAATGATATTTACGTAATAGGCAGGCAATTGCCTGATTTAAAAACCAATAATACGCCACCACCATTGGGTAAAGTGATTAAAGCAGAAATACCAGAAGTGCTATCGGTTGGTATCATGAAAATGAGCTTTTTCGAATTTCAGGTGACCAGTAATAATGGCGTTGTTTTTTTGAGTAAGTGCTTATATCTCGATTATGATGCAGCAAAAATGTTCAATATCAAGCCAAGTGGGGGCTTAATTAAACCAGAAAGCACAACTGAAAATCTGTTTTACCTCAGTAACGAAAATTATAAAACGCTTTTTCCCCAAAATAAAAACGGAAAGCCCGAAATGATTGGAATAGGTAGCAAATCTTTAGGTATCACAGGCCGGTTAAGCGGAAGCATTTTTGCCGATCCACATTCAAATATTGCTTTCGATGCCATTTCGGTGGTGAAGGAAATGGGTTTAGGCGAAAATTTTGGTTATAATAACTATATCACGTATATACATGTAAAGCCAGGTACAGGTATCAAAGCCGTTGAGGCCAAGATTAATGCCCTTTATAAGCGGGAAATGCTTAAAGATGGAGAAGATCCAAATAATGAAACATTTAAGGCCACCAAAGCTTTTCTCGATCCTTTAAAAAATCAACACCTCAGGCCAAAGGCTGGCAGTGACGCCAATTATAAAATCCTTATGGCATTGTCTGTTTTAGGTATCCTGATTTTAGTTATTGCATGCATAAACTTTACCAATTTGAGTATTGCGCAGGCTGCTAAAAGAGCAAAGGAGGTAGGCGTTAAAAAGGTGATGGGTGCTTACCGTTTTCAGCTCGCCTTTCAGTTTTTAACAGAAATCCTGATACAATGTTTTGTAGCGACTATACTTGGGCTGATCATGGCTGAAATTATTCTGCCAAAATTTAATAATCTCTTTGTGGTTAACTTATCCATCTGGACAACTAATAACAGCCTGTTCTGGCAGCTTCCCTTAATACTCATTTTTATTACCTTAATTGCAGGCGTATATCCCGCAATGGCACTTTCCGGATTTAAACCTGCCCTTGTGCTAAAAGGTAATTTCCAAACCAGCAAACAAAGTTATTGGTTGCGTAATAGTTTATTGGTGTTTCAGTTTGGTATAGCAGTAATTTTCATTATTGGCTTACTCACCATCAGTTCTCAGCTTAAATATATGCGTACACAGGATGTTGGTTTTAAACCAGAACAGGTGGTATACATTAAAAATATTGCATATTTTGTATCGCCAAGCAAATTTGATCCTATCCGGGATAAAATAGCTAAGATTCCTGGAGTAAAATCGGTAACAGTTGCCAATGTTTTGCCTGATGGCTCTGGTAGTGGTACAAATAGGTATACAGTAGATGGAAAAGAGCAAAGTTTAAGTTTCACGGATGTGGATTTCGATTATTTCGAAACCTTAGGCATCAAGATCAAGGAAGGAAGAATATTCTCCAGGGAGTTTAAAACCGATACTGCAAATTCTGCTATACTCAACGAAGCTGCAGTTGCAAAATATGGATTAATCGATCCAATAGGTAAAATCATAAAAGGATGCCAAAATAAGGAATATAAAATAGTTGGGGTAATTAAGGATTTTAAAGCGCTCGGGTTTGAAAAACCGGTAGAACCGACAATTTATTCGATAAATGATCCTTGCGGAAATCCTAAATCTGCAATTATGCTAAAGATTGAAGAAAACCGGATGTCGGAAGTACTCAATACCTTAAAATCGCAATGGCCCGAAATTAATAAATTGGACGGTGAAAACTTTCGTTATCAGTTCCTGGATGAAATGTATGGAAGATTGTTCAAAAAACAAGAGCAATTACAATCTGTATTTTTTGCAGCAGCTATACTCACCATTTTTATTGCTGTACTTGGGCTTTTTGCCTTTGCAAAATACATCACTACAGGTAGGATTAAAGAGATTGCGGTAAGAAAAATTTTAGGTGCAAGTAATCTACAGATCTTTAAGTTAATTAATAGCTCATTTTTTATCATGGTTGTGATCGCTAACCTTATCTCATGGCCATTGGCTTATATTTTAACAAAAAAGTGGCTCGAAACTTTTGCATATCGTATTGATCTGCCCCTTTTGCCCTTTATACTCAGTGCGTTATTAACAATTCTATTAACCATTATTACCGTAAGTATTCAGGCCAATAGCGCTGTAAAGGCAAACCCTGTTGATGCACTTAAATACGAGTAAGGTCTGCGGAAGGCGTTTGGCGATCAGCGCGGACTTATCACTTACCGCCAAACGCTTAACACCAAAGGCTCAGCACTATTCTCCGTTCGGTACCGTACAGCTACTGTTCGTAAACGGACATATTATCTTTTAGGTTGATTTTATTCTACTGATAATCAATTGTTTATATTTTGTTTTGCTCTTGGTATAAAATTGGCATAAGTAATTAAAGATTCATTCTATTAATTATTCGATACATGTTTAAATTAAATTTGAAAATTGCCTGGCGAAACCTTTGGAAAAATAAAGGGTATACGTTCATCAATATTTTGGGCCTTTCTATCGGAATGGCAAGTTGCATCCTCATTTTTATTTTTATCCGTTACCAGTTAAGTTTCGATGAAGGCTTTAAAAATGAGAGCCGAATATATCGGGTAATTAGCAATTGGACCACTGCTGATAATTTTTTCGAATCTGCAGGCACCCCACGTCCTCTTCCTGCAGCCATGCGAAATGATTTTAAGCAACAATTTGAAAAAGTTGCTGCAATTCAGGCTGGTGGCGGCATTATTAAAGTGAAAGATGCAGCCGGAAAGGAAAGAATTAAAACTTCCGAAAGTGTGCATTATGCTGAGCCTGATTTTTTTGAAATCTTAAGCTTTAAATGGCTGGAGGGAAACCCAAATCAATCATTAAGTCAGCCTAATACGGTTGTTTTATCAGATGAAATGGCTGATAAACTTTTTGGAGATTGGCATAAGGCTGTAGGACAAAGCATTAATTTTCGGAACAAAGAAGACCTAAAAGTTACCGGTATTATCGCAAAAACACCCGATAACAGTTCTTTTCCACTTAAGGTAGTTATCTCTTATAAAACTTATCAGAACCAGAACAGACCAGAGTCGTCCAATTGGGGCACAGTATCTTCTACTTCCGAATGTTATGTGTTGTTAAAAGATGGTATATCTATAGATGATGCAGCTAAAAACCTGCCTCAGTTTGTGACCAAATATTACGAAAGAGATGCTATTTCGAAAGAGGGACATCGTTTTCAGCCCTTAAGGAATATTCATTATAATGCAGATCTCGGCAATTTTGCAAATAAAGTGATGCCCCAAAAAGAACTTTATGGATTGGGCATTATAGGTGCTTTTTTACTGTTAACAGCCTGTATCAATTTTGTCAATCTTGCTACGGCGCAGGCGGTAAGCAGAGGTAAAGAAGTTGGTGTACGTAAGGTGATGGGCAGTTTACGCAGGCAATTAATTATTCAGTTTTTAACCGAAACGTTAACAATAACTGTGCTGTCGTTGCTAGTAGGATGTGTGCTTACAGAGATTGCCCTGCCAGGCATGCAAAGCTTATTCAAGGATCATATTTCGTTTAGCATTATTGAACACCCAATCATATTGGTATTTATGGTTGTATTGGTATTGCTGGTAAGCTTTTTAGCAGGTTTTTATCCGGCAATGGTCATGTCTGGTTATAGTCCGGCATTGGCAATTAAAAATAAAATTACAGCAAATGCTACAGGTTTAAGTTTAAGAAAAATCCTTGTTGTAGTACAGTTTTCTATAACTATTATATTAATTATTGGCACTTTGGTTGTGCTTAGGCAAATGAGTTATATGCGGGAGAAACCACTTGGTTTTATCCCTACAGCAATAGCCCTGATTGATGTTCCTTCTGATAGTATGGCCATTACACGGTACCATACTTTGCAGGATCGGATCAGTAAAATTCCAGGAGTAATATCAACCAGCTATTGTGGTGCAGCACCATCATCTGATTTTAATAATGAAAGTAATTTCAGATATAATGGAACTGTGCAAGCAACTTTTCAGGCCAATACCAAAACAGGGGATGAAAACTATTTTAAAACATTCGGTTTAGAAATTATTGCTGGTAAATGTTTATCTAAAAGTGATACACTTAAAGAATTTGTGGTAAACGAAACCATGCTAAAAAAACTAAATGTTGTAAACTATAACGATGCCATTGGAAAACCCATCAGGATTCATGGTAAAATGGGCATTATTAGCGGTGTGGTTAAAGATTTTAACAATAGGAGCCTGCATGAGCCGATTTCTCCGATTGTAATCAGCAGTGATAAAGAATCATATACCACCATTGCAGTTAAGCTTGATAGCAAACTTATTTTACCTGCAATGCAGGCCATAGAAGGTACATGGAATAACGTGCTGCCAGAGTATGTATACGGCTCCAATTTTATGGATGATAAAATCAGCGAATATTACCAAACCGAAAAAATAATGGGCGCTCTGTTTAAAGTGTTTGCCGGGGTTATTATCTTCATTTCCTTTATCGGTTTATTTGGGTTAATCTCTTTTGTGGCTACGCAAAGAACCCGCGAAGTAGCCATCAGAAAGGTTTTGGGCGCTTCTACGTTAGAATTGGTTAAAATGTTAAATGGATCTTTTCTATTGATGGTTTTTATCGCCAATTTGGTGGCCTGGCCACTAGCGTATTTATTCGTAGCAAAATGGTTATCCACTTTTACCTATCGTATTGATCTGAATATCTGGCCTTTTGTATTTGCTATGGTTATTTCAATGGTCATTACCCTAATAACCGTAAGTATCCGCTCTTATAAAGCTGCGGTTGCCAATACCATTGATGCACTTAAATACGAGTAAGACCTGCGGATAGCATTTGGCGTGAGGAGATAAATCCAACGCCAAACCCTAAATGCTTTTCGTTCAACCTAAAAATGATGTTTAAACTGAATTTAAAAATCGCCTGGCGAAACCTCTGGAAAAACAAAATTTACGCTGCCATTAATATTGGCGGTTTAGCGTTGGGTTTAACCGCTTTCCTGTTGATGCTTTTGTATATCAACCATGAAGAAAGTTACGATACCTGGTCACCTGATCTGCAAAATGTTTATCAGTTAAGAGAGTTTCATTCTTTTGACAGTCCAGATAACAAGCAATATTGGCAAATTTCTAATGAAAGTAGAAATAGTGAGCTACTTAAACAAAATATTGCTGAAATAAATAGAATCACAAAAGTTGAAAACGATTGGGGCCAAAAATATTCAGTAGTCGTTGATCACAATCCAGCAATAATGGTTGATGATATTCATGATGCTGATACAGAGTTTTTTAAGGTAATGCCTTATAAATTTGTACAGGGAGACGCACTGAATGCTCTAAATAATCTTAACACTATTGTGCTAAAAGAGAATTTGGCATTAAAACTTTTTGGTACTGATAAAGTTTTGGGCAAAATAATTACAATAGTGCGATGGGAGGGCGATAAAGGAGAAGTATATACTGTAACTGGCGTTGTTACAGAGCCTTCAAAACCTCAAAGCTTAAGTTTTTTAGGTATTACGCATACTGGCAGGTATGACAAAGATGATGTCAATCCAGCTCAACATAAGCATTGTGAAATTTATGCTAAGCTAAATGAAAATGCTAGTTTAAAGAAGGTAAACACGACAATAGAAAAAACATATATTAACAATCTTAAAAAAACTTTAGCCATTAGCCATAATAACCTAGAGAATTATTTAAAAGCGGGTAATGAGCCAGGCTGCAAGCTCATTCCTATTAAAGAAGCACATAATAACCCTCCATTTACTGTAAGCTGGAGGGAAAAAGTTAAACCAATTGTATTAATATCCGTCTTTTTGTTGTTAATATCAATTATTAATTTCGTTAACCTGGCTACAGCACAATCCTTACAGAGAGCTAAAGAAGTAGGTGTTAGAAAAGTATTGGGTGCAAATAAAAGTATGTTGATCAGGCAGTTTTTATCAGAGGCTGGTTTACAAACGATATGCGCTTTATTTCTGTGCATAATAATCATAGAATTAGTGCTGCCTTCCTTTAACATCCTATTTAAAGTCGATTTAAGTTTCTGGAAAAGTCCTAAATTATTATCACTTACCATACAATTATCTACTCTTTTGCTCATTATTACATTATTGACAGGCTTTTATCCCGCAAAGATTTTAGCTAATTATAAACCCGCAAAAGTACTTAAAGGTAATTATGCAAATAGTTTAAAAGGTATTGTATTCCGCAACACTTTAGTAGTTATACAGTTTGTCATCTCAGTAACCTTTATTATCAGCATTGGTGTTATGCATACACAGTTGAATTTTATCGCTAATAAAGATTTAGGTTTTGATAAAAGTAATGTTATCAACATCAGTGCTAATTATAATAAAACTTTAGCAGAACATATAAGGAAAGTACCTGGGGTGAAGTATGTGAGTACAACTACGCAAGTCATGGGTAATACTTTTGCAAATGCAGACGATATTATTTTTGAAGGAAAGAAAATAAATCTAAACATGGTTACCGTAACAATGGAAACCTTTCCAACTTTGGGGATTAAACCTGTTGCAGGGCGGATATTTTCGCCAGATTATAAGCAAGATACCATAAATTCTGTAGTGCTGAATCAATCTGCTGCTGAGCAATTAGGAATTAATGTAGTTGGTAAAACATTCAAATTATATGGGGATGTTTTTCAAATTATTGGGGTTGTGGGCAATTACCACAGTGATGGTTTCGATAAAACAGTTTTACCAACCATTTATAAGATTACTTACTTAGGTGGTATGAGTGCGGTAGGTAATTTGCTTGTGCGATTTGACACTAATAATGAAAAGGTGTTAATTGGTAATATAGAGAATGAATGGAAAAGATATTATCCCAATTATCCTATGCAATACCAAACATTGGAAACTGCTTTTAAGAAGATAATGGAAAGTGATAACCGCTTTATGAACATGATCATCCTGTTTAGTGCCATTTCGGTTTCATTATCGCTATTGGGCTTATTTGCCCTTTCCACTTTTATTGCCAAACGCCGTACAAAAGAAATTGCAGTAAGGAAAATTTTAGGCGCATCTAATGTCCAGATTGTAAACCTCTTGAATAAGTCGTTTTTGGTTTTGGTTGTAATTGCCAATTTAATCAGTTGGCCCATAGCCTATATTTTAATTAAAAGGTGGCTAGAGGGCTTTGCCTATAGAATAGAAATGCCTATTTTTCCTTTTTTGCTTGCAACAATTGTTTCCATAATAATAGCAGTTTTAACAGTAAGCATTCAGGCCCGCAAAGCGGCAATAGGCGATCCTGTAAATGCACTTAAATATGAATAAGACCAGCGGATAGCGTTTGGCGTGAGGCGGTAAATCCACGCCTTGCACTAAACACACATCGCTTAACACACAAAATATGATACAATTAACCAATATCGAAAAATACTACGCAAACAAAGGCATTAAAAATTATGTGCTGCGTTTGGTAACCACAACCATTAAACAAGGAGAATTTGTTTCCATTATGGGCCCATCAGGTGCTGGTAAATCTACTTTGCTGAACATTATTGGCATGTTAGAAGAACCAACCTATGGAACTTATGAGTTTTTAGGTGAAGACGTAACCTCGCTTAATGAGCGTAAACGTATTGAGCTTTACCGCAACCACATCGGCTTTGTGTTTCAGGCTTACCATCTAATTGATGAGATGACAGTTTACGAAAATATAGAAGCCCCGTTATTGTACAAAAAAGTAGGAAGCTCTGAACGTGCAAGCAGAATAGCCGATCTTTTAGACCGTTTTAATATTGTGGCCAAAAAAGATTTATTTCCGAACCAGCTTTCCGGTGGACAACAGCAACTGGTTGGTATTGCAAGGGCACTGGCGGCTCAACCGTCAATTATTTTGGCAGATGAACCAACCGGCAACTTGCAGTCGGCACAGGCCGAAGAAATTATGACACTGTTTAAAAAGTTAAACCAGGAAGACGGGATTACCATTATCCAGGTAACACATTCAGAGAAAAATGCACAATACGGAAACAGGATTTTGCACATTGCAGATGGTGTAGTGAAAGAGGACTTAGCCGTATTAAGTTAGGTAAACATTAAAATATTAAGGGTAAATACAGCTTTGGAATTTAACAATTTCTACCTGTGTTTACCCTTTTTAGCTGTGGTTAAATTACCTTTGCTTCATGCAAAAATCATTCACCGATCAGATGGGCAGAGAAATTTCTATTAATTTTCCTCCAAAAAGGATTATCTCCATCGTTCCGTCACAAACTGAGCTTTTATTTGATTTAGGTTTGGATCATGAAATTATCGGATTAACTAAGTTTTGCATTCATCCGATAGATAAATTTGCAGAAAGAATCAAGGTAGGAGGGACAAAGAAACTGAATATCGATTTAATAAAAGATTTAAGACCCGACTTGATTATTGGCAACAAAGAGGAAAATACACAAAGTGATATAGAAGAGCTTTCAGAATATTTTCCCGTTTGGATGAGCGATATTTTTACTTTAGAGGATGCAATGAAAACCATCGGTGAGATCGGAGCCCTGGTAAATCGTGAGCCTGAAGCAAGTTACCTTAACCATTTGATTTCTGCTGGGTTTAACGATCTCAAAACGCTTGCGCTTCAACACAGGATTGATAAAAAGATTGCTTATCTCATCTGGCGAAAACCTTATATGGTTGCAGGTAAGAATACCTTTATTGATGATGTATTGTTAACCAATGGAATGACGAACGTGATCAAACAGGACCGTTATCCAACGGTAACACTAGATGAACTGAAAACTTTAAATTGCGAACTGATCTTGCTTTCTTCTGAGCCATATCCATTTGCTGAAAAACACATTGAAGAAATACAGGCAGCCATTCCGGATGCCAAAATTATACTGGTTGATGGAGAGATGTTTAGCTGGTACGGAAGCCGTTTAGTAAAAGCCGTTCAATATTTTTTCGAGTTCCAGAAAGAACTTTATTAGTTATTGGTAATTAAATTTTAGTAATTTGTAGCATAAGGTTAAATCAATCCGTTACTAAAAAACAAAATTATACCCATGAAAAAAATATTAATGTTATCGTTGTTCATCGCCGTAATCTCAGGCTGTAGTTCAATGAACAATGCAAACCTAGGGGCGTCTGTAACCGCAAGCGGAACCCTGCAAAAGTTAGGAATGAGTACTTTTCAATATGGTACCCACCTATTAAAAACGGAGAATAAGACCTATGCTTTAAAGAGTGGTTCAATAAATCTTGATACTTATTTAGATAAGAAGGTAACTATAAAAGGAAGAAAAGTGGTAGGTTATCCCATAGATGGTGGACCGGAACTAATTGATGTAACACTGGTTAAATTTTAAAAGTCATAATTTATTATGCTCAACTTAATCGTCAAGTTGAGGCCTGATTACCATATTCTGGGTGGCATAAATCACTAGATAGATTTTGTACTTTATAAAGCATCGCAAAAATTTGATTATTCAATTTAGTTTCTATCTTTGCAGTCCTTAAAACATCCTAATGCGGAAGTGGCGTAATTGGTAGCCGCACCAGACTTAGGATCTGGCGCTTCACGGCGTGGGGGTTCGAGTCCCTTCTTCCGCACAATAAGATAAACCGTTCCGATAAACATTGGAGCGGTTTTTTTATTAATTCCAATATCAATGTAATGAAATATGTATACATAAACCATTGCCAAAATTCGTTCTTTTTAAATTTTTCTACTTAAAAATTAAACAGTTAGCAGTTTTTGATTGGAATAATCAATAAAATGTTGCTATTGCCTTTTGATTATTCAATCTTGTTTCTATCTTTGCAGTCCTTACAACATCCTAACTGCGGAAGTGGCGTAATTGGTAGCCGCACCAGACTTAGGATCTGGCGCTTCACGGCGTGGGGGTTCGAGT
>Ga0308165_1001296_pt1 | contig 36071 bp, 37 predicted proteins | sample PhyWR2_FD_201032 | JGI IMG/M metagenome (GOLD analysis project Ga0308165, IMG submission 201032) | Phyllosphere microbial communities from UC Gill Tract Community Farm, Albany, California, United States - DLSLW.R2 | ecosystem: Host-associated > Plants > Phyllosphere > Unclassified | place: USA...
TGCCGCCACCGACTATGTGCGTGCGTATGCGGACCAGATCCGTGCGTTCGTGCCGATGTCGTACACCGTGCTGGGTACCGATGGGTTCGGCCGTTCGGATACGCGTGCGAACCTGCGCCGGTTCTTTGAAGTGGACCGGTACTACATCGCGCATGCCGCGATTGCGGCGCTGGCGAAGGATGGGAAGATGACGGCCAAGGATGTGGCCCGGGCGATCAAGCAGTACAAGATTGATCCGGAGAAGGCTAACCCTGTTGGGGTTTGATTGAAGACTTAAAGAGTAAAAACGAAGGGGGCTATGCCCCCTTCTTTTTTCACAAGGAGTGTGAAATGAGAGTCGTTGCCAGCAGTTATAGCTGTCTGAAGGTCCAGGATTGGGAGCCCACTGCCACCTTCACAATTGTTGCTGGGGAGAATGGCTGCGGGAAAAGCTCGCTGCTGCTAGATCTAGCTACGCGGGCTAAGCGAAGGAAGCAGGATTTCATAGCGATATCCGGAACGCCGCATCACCGCTTTGGAAAGTTGCGCTTGGGGAATTCGCTACTTGCTCAGGGTGCGAGGCAGAGGTCCGGGGCAGAAAGCGTACTGAAATCGGCAATGCGACATGCGCTCGAACAAGATGAGTTGCAGCTCCGCATGCTGTCGAGAACCCTTCGTCATTGCGGATTCTAGCCTGTTGTGGGGATTGAAGTTGTCATGTCGACGGAGCTCGCCCCTGAACATCTTCGACGTATCTCCGCCGACGTACGGAACCAAGGTTGGAGCTCTGACGGGTTGCTTCACCTTTTGGTTTCCATCCTAAATCACTACACGCCGGGTGAGGTGTTGTGGATCGACTTTGATTCCCACCATTACGGGCATTCAGTTGAATCAAACTACGCCGCGATACTGGTCTGGGAGCAGGAGCTGAAGCGACTGGGAGTCATAACAGGGGTGCGCGTCCATTTGAAAGGGGATGGTCGAGAACATCCTCTCGCGCAGGCAAGCTCAGGCGAACTTTCCCTAATCACGTCGCTGGCATTCCTTGCTGTTTCGGCAAAGGAAAGAGAATTCGTATTCATTGACGAGCCTGAGAACAGTCTGCACCCACGATGGCAGAGAGACTACATTGAGCTCTTGTATGGTGCGATCGGCTACTCGGGTGCTCAAGTTGTTGTAGCCACCCACTCGCCCCTCATTGTCATGGCTGCGAATGAGCTTGATGCAAATGTTGACGCGATGGTGTTGTCAGAGACGTTTAGCGACCGTATAGACGTGGATGGTGGTGGCCTTGAGAAGATCATGGCCGAAGTTTTCCACACGTTCACGCCGAGAAACAACTATCTGAGCAGGGCTCTCGTGGGAATCATGGATAACGTCGAAGATGGCGCCATTTCTGCGGACGAAGCAAAGGCGAGGGTGCGAGCAATTGAAGAGTCTGGGGTCGATCCAGTTCAAGAGAAAGTTCTTGAGGCTGTCGATAGGATGATCGATAAGATCGAGGTGTCAAGGTGACCTATCTTGAACTCGAATTTACTGATGCCGAGAAAGTCCTTATCGACGCTGCGTGGCTTGACGGTGTGCTGGACTGGAGTAGTGAAAGCCTGATGCCGATCAGGTCGAAAATAAGAGTTCATCACCGGCTACTGCAAAAAGACAGTTGCTGCTACTGTAGGAAGGATTTTGCGGACGATCATCCTCTGGCGGTGGATATCGAACATGTCCTGCCGAAGTCAAAGTACAAGGGACTTGCGATTTGTAGAGTCAACCTCAGTGTTGCTTGCAAGCGGTGCAACATGCGGATCAAAAAAGACCGCCAGGACTTCATAATTGGAGGCATGGATTTTTCTTCGGAAGACGAAGTCTCAGATCCAGGAAGGTATTTGATAATCCATCCAAATTTAGATGTTTATGCGGATCATATCGGCGTTAAGCTCATCAAGTTGGAGGAGTTGCTGCTAAGACGCTATGTCAAGGTTGACTCATCCTTGAAGGCCCAGTACACGATAGAGTACTTCGATCTGAGAAGTCTTGAAGTTGATGAGCTTGATGGACTCCAGGGTATTGAAGGAATGGATGGAAGTGATAGGGCAAATCTGATTCGCCTTTTGCTCGGCCCAACGGGCTGATTCCATGGTCTACGTGGATTGGGTCTCTCCTGTACATGAAAATATTGCTATGAATTATTGACAGCGGGATGGCTGCCGAGAGGTTCGTCAGCGCTGAACTCCGCACGTTCGATCATCGCGAAAGCACGTTGGGCTTGCATCAGTGACCAAGCACCTGATATCAAGGGCAAGCTTGGACACAGCATGGAACAGGGGAAAGCATGGCCGCTTGGCAGTTCAGAACGCTCAATCCGAACGAGAATTCGGGTTCAAGCATTTCAGACGATAACTTTTCAATTGAAGAGCGTACGAACGTAGAGATTCTCGTTCGTGAGACTCTTCAGAACCCGTTGGATGCTCGATCTTCCGTAGATGACCAGGTGAAGGTCAGCTACCGGATCGTTGAGGTCGATCTTACGCATAGCACTCTCGCCAAAGCGCTGTTTTCTCCGGTGTGGATGGAGCATGCAAAGGCTGGACAGCTTCTGCAGAGCGCATTGCCCGGCAAGGCGCGTTTTCTGCTGATTGAGGACTTCGGAACGACCGGACTTGAAGGTGTTTACACCGACTCGTCAGTGGATGGCTCAAGCGAGAACTGGAATGCGTTCTGGTTCCGGGAAGGCGAAGGTGCGAAGCACGCTCGAGCCAATGGTGGCGCAGGGCAGGGAAAGATAACGCTCTATTTGGCGAGCGAAGTGCGTACCGTCATCGCTCTGACTAGGCGGAAGTCAGATGGAAGGGAGCTGCTATTTGGTTGCAGCCGATTCCTGCGCAACTACCGTCTAGACGGTAAGAAGGAGCGTTGGGCAAAAGAGGCTCGGTGGGGAGGTGAGGCAGATCCCAACAAGCAAGGCACTCCGATCGTCGATAAATCGCTGATAGAGACCCTGAAGCAGGAGCTGGGACTCTCCCGCGGTGATGAGGCAGGAACCAGCTTCATCGTTCCGATGCCGCAGGACAACCTGACAGAAGACGAAATTCGAACTGCCGTCATTAATGAGTTCTTCTTCGCCATCAGCCGGGGGCGCCTTGAGGTAGTCGTTGGTCAGTCGGTGCTGAATGAGAAATCCGTAGCAGAGGCCTCAGTCGCTCATGTCACTGGCAGCCGGCAAACCCCGAGGTTCAGGGAATTCCTGCGAATGGCCGCCGGCAAGAGCAAGCAGTCGGCATTGGCCGTCGCCAAGCCAAGTTGGACCAAAGGCAAGGGCTTTGATGAGTCATCATTCGAATCCAGCGATCTGACGAATCTTAAGGACACATTTGAGCTGGGAGATCCGATTTTTGTTGATCTTCCATTGTCGATAAAGACGAAGAAGGGCGTGGTTCAAGCGACGACATTTCGTGTGTTCCTTCAGTCTGACGAAGACCTGGAGCGGAGCGAGGAGCTGTTCATCAGGCAGGATCTCGCTATCGATGGCGAGAAGAAGTTGAAGTCAGTTCGGGCAACACAGCCGGTGCTGGCGCTAACTTTTATCGATGACCAGAACCTATCTGAGTTTCTTGTGTGCGCGGAAGAGCCGACGCACCGAACTTGGAACGCTCAGCGTCCGAAGGTAAAGAATGCTTACATGACGCCCAACGTATTCTTGGCCGCTGTACGAAACGCAGCTGCAAAACTTGTGCAACTCGTTGCACCGGCCGGGCAGCGAGATGACACGGCGCTGGCCGTCTACTTCGCGGACCCCGCCCAATCTATCAAAGTCAAGAAGGGCCCAAGTGGCGATTCTGGCACCAAGGAAAAGCCCGGCGATATCGAGCTGATTGATATTCCAGCGCCCAAACCGAAGCCTGTCAGCTTCAAGCCGGCGAAGGACGGGTTCACAGTTAGTGCGCACGCGCTGCCGGACTCACCTTTCGTCCCGTTGGAATGCCGCATGGAGATGGGCTATGCGACGGTCCACGGCGATCCCTTCAGGCTCTGGGATGCCGCAGACTTCTGGCTCGGTGACAGTGGAAGGTTCAGCATCAATGCCAGCGGGGTGGCAGACTTGGCTGTGGATGGCAACGAGCTGAGATTTCGCATGGATACGGATGATGCATCCATCGCTGTTCGCGGGTTCGATGAGAACCGACAGCTCGAAGTGCGGCTGAAGTACAAGGAGGTTGCAGATGAAGCAGATATCGCGCAGAACTAATCCAACCGGCCTGAATGAAATTGATCGCCGGCACTTCTCGCTGAGGCTGCGCGACGACGGAAAGTCTGATCGGACCTTCTGGCTTGAAAGATTTGACTTCAAGGCAGCCGGCATAGCGCCCGAAGTATTGATCAACTGCATCGCGACGTCAGGATCTTCCGAGCAGTACTTCGCGTTGGGAGTGGTATCAAACTTCAGCAGAACCGCTCGATCCATCAATGAGCTTGTTCGCAACAAACCGGTTCGTTTTAGATTCGTATTCCATATGCCTGGTGAGAAAAGGCTGATCGGATTTTCAGACGGCGTCAGGCCCATTGATGAGTCGGGTAATCTCGGTGGAAGCCTTGTCGACATTTTTCCAACGGATCTGAACGGGCCGGTATGGGAGCTGGAGCTTCCTTCGGCCAATGCGGAGGCATCTGCCAAACCGTGCATTTTCGTGGAGAGCAGCATCTTTAATGTCGCGCAAGCAGCGGTCAATCATCATTGGTTTGTCTCGCTTGTGATGCCGGAAGTGATGCGGAGGGTGGCACTGTGTATCGCCGCAGATCCTGGATCGCTTGACAATGATGAGACTTGGACAGGCACGTGGAAGGCTTACATTGACCAGCTCAATGTGGGACCTCCTCCGGAAGATGAGGACGATCTGATAGAGGACTGGGCCGCATCCGTTGTGCGCAAATTTGCGTCTACAGGACACCTTCGCCTTCAGATCGATCGTTTGATCAGTGAAATGCACGGGGATTTGACGGAATGATTCAAGTCAGAGCATTGAATGAGCAGGGCATCGAGCGATTTCGCGCATGGCTGTCCGCCCCGGCTGGGTCTGCTCCGTCAGAGATTCTTTCAGACGACGCGCTGTGTAGAGACGCGCCCGGCGAATGGTATGTCGACAAATCGGTGCGCTTCAGTACGACATACGAAGTTGGCGTTTACTTAGTCGAAAATGTCTTTGGACCCGACGTCGATCGCTTTGCGATTAGGGCCGATGGCGGACTATGGGCGTGGCTATCACTGGCGCTAATTCCGAACTTGTTGAAGCGAGGTCGTGGGAAAGATGGAATGCCATTTGATGTTCCGCATTACATTGAGACTGACGCGCGTCGAGCCTATCGGCTGATCGTTCGCACGGCATGGGAACTGGTCCATCTTCATGGCACGAAAGCCCGAGTCGCTCTGAGCTCCCCACGAACAGCATGGGGGGACGTGGCCGAGCAGATTGCGGCCCGGCAGGAAATTTATGCCCATCCGGGATTCTGGGAGGTGGCAGAGAGTATGTACTTGAAGCCAGACGGAACTCCGAAGGCTGGAGTCGCAACCATCAGAAAGAAAGAGCATCGAAAGGACCCGAAGAGCAGGGTCGGGTTGGGCGCGGCGAGGCGATTAGTAAGCAGCTTTGGTCAGTTCGAGCGAACCTACCTGCTTCGTGAAATGAATGCTGAGGAGATCTTGGCTATCCTTCCTGCGGAGTACGCAGGATGGAGCCCCCCTTCTGGTGCTTGATGCATAAGCAGCCCCGTGTACGCTTTCGTGCGCGGGGTTATCCTGCAAGAAGCAGCGTTGGCCGTTTGCGGGCCAATTCTTCATCAAAGAAATCCCGGAAGGAAATCACGTTCGTGTCGTGATAGTAGAGGGATTCATTGGTCTTCATCTTCAATGACTCCGGCACCACCAGCGTAATCTCAGCCTTTTGTAGATCCGCAAGCGCTTCCTTCGAAACCCGGTCATCCACCGTAGCCAAGAAGATTGCGCAGTTGAAGCGTTCGTGGGTGATCTGCTTCCATCGCTCGCGCAGAGTCGTTTTGGCTGAAAGAATGGCTGCGTCTTCATATCGCCGCTGCGTGTCCAAGGCCACCGTTGCTTGGTCAGGAAGGACGAAATCCGGGCGTCGCTGGCCAAGGATTGCCTGCGCCTCGTACCTCACTCCGCCCGCCTTCAACATGGCGGCCAGATGGGTCTCAAATGACTTTCCAGCACGGCTCTTACGCTGTTGGCTCGCAGACAGAAATATCGAGTTCAGCGATGCGAAACCGCGTACAGCCGCGCTGGCAGACCGGTCATGCTGGGCAAGAACTCTGGCGACTTCTACTGCCCTCATGCGGAGCTCATGTCGGCGGTAGATTGAGAACTCGATATCCCTGCTTACGCGCATGAGAGCGTCACCAGGCTTTTTGATATCCCATGGGTTGAACGTCTTCGACCTCACGGATCTGAGAAAATCCAACCGCGCCTCATCCGCAAGCACAAGCGGATCAGGAAGCTTCGAGTATTTGGCAACGAGCATCTCGACGGTGCCGGCCCTGATCGCGGCATCGATCTCGCCGATCAGTTCCGCAGCGTCGTCCGATTCGATGGCCGATGCGCGCTTGAACTTCGATGGATCGAGAAGATCGAAGTGGAAGTTCGCCTGGATGTCGAGGCGACTCTCAAGAATTTCTGCTTCCGTGGATGCTGAGTCGATCACCATGAACCAGTGATGCGCATCCCCTTCAGGCTGTTCAAGCGTCCCGCCCAGCAGCCATGATGCGGGGTTGAGGCCAGCAAAAAGCTCTGCGGGAATCCTCGTGAAGTGGCACTCAGAGCCCTTGTTGCTGTAGTACTTGATACCAGAGTCGCTCCTGACCTCCCCGGTCTGAGGCCAGAAGGATGGGCAGCCAGCCTCCAGGATATGCGGGATGTCCTCCCGTGCATGAAGCTCGGGAAAGAAGTCAGACTCGCGTACAGCGCGTGGCACGTAGAAGCCGTACTGATGGCCGCCACCCTCATTTGCCCAGGAAGCATCATTGCGCGAAAGCTTTTTCAGCAAGAGCTTGCGGCTGCGACTGACAAAAGACTCCATCAGCGACCACTGGTCTGAGCTCGGCTCCAGAAAATCCATCTCCATGCTAGTTCTTCCTCAGTGCGTTGTTTGTCGTATGGTCTCGGCCAAGTGATCCAGAAACGAAGTCTGCTCACTGGTGGCCTTTCCGCGCAATGAGCACTCCCATACGGTCAGCACCCGCCAGCCCAAGGCTTCAAGCTCGGCGGTAACGCGCAGATCCCGGGCCCCGTTCTTGCCAATCTTATCTGCCCAGAACTCTGGGCGCGTCTTCGGCAGTCGGTATAGCGGGCAATCATGCCCGTGCCAGAAGCACCCGTGCACGAACACAACGGTCCGATACTTCGGCAGCACGATGTCTGGCCTGCCTGGCAGCTTTGCACCGCCCAAGCGATATCTCAGCCTCCGAGCGTGGAGGCCCTTGCGCACAAGGACCTCCAGCTTCGTATTCGAACCACGTATCCGCGACATCTGCGCGGACCGCTGCTCCGGGGTGAGGCTGTCGACCAAGGTCAGGCCTTGGCCTTCTTCTTAGCCGGCTTTGCCGGCTCCGAATCAGCCTTCTGGAGCAGGTGAGGAACCATGATGCGGGCGACTTCAGCGATCACCGGCACAACCACCGAGTTTCCGAACTGCTTGTAGGCACGGGTATCGGAAACCGGTATGCGGAAATTGTCATCAAAGCCCATCAGACGGGCGCACTCGCGCGGTGTCAGGCGTCGCGGATTCTTCTTCGCGCCTTGGGAGATGAGGATCTCCGAACCATCCTTGTAGTAGCGCGCAGACAGTGTGCGGCACGTACTTTCGGGGGTTACCAAGCCGAAACCGAAACCGTTGCCCTTGTCACGATGCTTGGCGGCATAGTTCTGCAAGTACTCCCACAGCTTGTCCGACAACGTGTACTTGTCCAGCACCTTGCCTTTGGCGCCGGCAATGTAGGGTTGATCCTCGTCTTCGCTACCGTCTTGCTTGTGTAGCACGGAGGCCATGCGGGGGGAAATGCCAAAGTCAGGCAGCTCGAGGTCGTCGAAAGTGAACGCGGTCTCTTCACGGAAGCCTACGATGATGATTCGCTCGCGATGCTGAGGGCCGAAGTGCTTGCCGTTGATGACCTTGGCTTGCACGTGATAGCCCAGTTCGTTCTTAAGCACGTCCATGATTGTTGAGAACGTACGGCCCTTGTCGTGGCTCATCAGGTTCTTCACGTTTTCCAGAAGGAAAGCGCGTGGACGCTTGGCGTCGATGATGCGGGCCACGTCGAAGAACAGCGTGCCCTGGGTTTTGTCGGAAAAGCCGTGCGGACGTCCAAGGGAGTTCTTCTTGGATACACCGGCAATGGAGAAGGGCTGGCAAGGAAAGCCAGCCAACAGCACATCGTGGTCAGGCACGTCGTTCTCCTGGACCTTGGTGATGTCCGAAGCGAAAACGTGGTCAGGGCCGTCATGGAAGTTGGCCTTGTAGGTCTTCACCGCGTAGGGGTCCCATTCGCTCGTGAATACGCAACGGCCGCCAAGCTTCTCAAATGCAGTGCGGATTCCGCCGATGCCAGCGAAAAGATCGATGAAGCGGAACTTGCCCTCGCCAGACGGCGGCTCGCCAAAGGGAAGCAGGCGCTGTCGGATTGCGTCGGCGATGTAGGGCTTTGGTTCGGTCTCACGCAGCTGCCAGCGGCGGACCGTCTTCGGATCAACTCCCAATGCCTGGGCGACCTCCTTGGGGCTGAAGCGTTGGAGGGAGAGGTCGATCAGTTCGTACGCGTTCATGGGTGCTCCGGGAATTCGGGGGACAGTATGTCCAATTTCTTCCCGTGGGTGAAGTGGGGCAATCAGGGCTTGCCTCGCCACGTTGTCGGGGCAACGCCTACACAGAAGGGTGGAGGGGCTCGTCGGTCCAGTCCGAAACGCATGTCGGCTAGAGAAGCCGAGGGCATCTTCCCCCGGGTCGATCTCAAAAGCTGAGACCCATCATTTCCGAGGAGCGGTCGGCGCTACTTGGGCCAACTCTGCCAACCACCCGCCCGATGCCTGCTCGAGCTTCTGGCCCGACAGGAGCTTCAGGATCTCTGGTGAGATCTTCTGACCCTCCTCACCATAAGTGCCAAGTCTGGAAAAGATCGATACCGGCAGCTCCCGGAATCCAACGGTTCCAGTCCCAGTGATGGTCGTGTGTTTGGCGGATTTTCGTAGTGGCTTCCGCTCGATCAGATCGATCTTCTGACGTGTCATCTCAACCCCAATGACGGCAGCGCGCTCGCGCAACTTCCTGTTGTTGAAGAGATACATAGGCTTGACCGTGATGTCGCGGACAGGTTTGACAATGATCATGTGCGCAGGCCTCAGGCCGGCATCGGCCATGAACCTCATCATGCGCAATTCGCCATCGTTCAACCCGAAGTTGTCGCCTGACCCCATAGGGAACTTATGCTTGAGTTCGAGCATCCAGAGTTCCTCCCGGAACAGACAGATCCTGTCCAGGTTCCAGGTGCCGATGAAGAATGGCTGCAGCAGGAAATTCACAAGGAGCCGCGGAATCACCAGCTGCGTCCAGATCTGCTCAGTGCTGAGCGCCTCGGCAAGGAATCCCCAGATGGCTGTGTTCTGGCGCACTTCATTCTTGACATCTGATGCGACGGCTCGGTACCTCGGCTTTCGTCCGATATCGCGAACCAGATCCGCCAGAGGCCGTCTTGGCGTCAAGTGCTTGGAATCCCATAGACTGGCATGGAAGTCATCGTTGATCAGCTCAAGGTGATACACGGTGAACACCTTTGCGAGAGCGTCAAGGTAACGTCGTTGTCCAGGCTGAGTGCCCCGGAGCCACACGAAAGCGACTGGAGGAGATCCGGCCGTGGGGGATTTAGCAACGAACGTTTCCAGGTCCATAAGCTGCAGACCACCGTTCGATTCACTCGCCGCGTGTTCGAGCATCTGATCGAAGGCGCGTTCAACGACCATGCCCTCGAGAACCTGATGCTTGTCCCACTTCAAAATCTCGTGTGCCAGATCGCGATCAGTGCGATCAAGCGAACTGAAGGGTCCCCAAGGAGTTTCGTCCATCATGCTTCGACGCGCCTGTCATTTTTCGACAGGATAGCGCCAGAAGCTGTCGCATACGGCACTTAGCCCGTTCTAAGGGGTTCACCCCCGTTTTCAGGGACACTTACAAGAAGGCCGATCCAAGCCATAAGGAGTGTTCATGTCAAAGCGCAGGAAGTTCAGTGCCGAGTTCAAGCGCGGTGCGGTTGGGCAGGCGAGCCAGCCCGGTGTCACCTGCGCCCAGGTGGCCCGGGAGATCACCAAGCCCATCAACATGAGCGTGGTGGTGACAACTACGGGCGGCACCCTCATGGGCAGCGCTGCGGCAGCACGGCCGCAGCGCACCAGACCCGCAGCGTAGTAGGCACTACCCGCGCACCTGCAGGCACGCACTAGCCTGAGCCGTTAGCGCCACACACGCCATCTTCAACCCCTCCATAACACGATCCCCTAGGTACTCCTCCGGCGCACCGTTCTGCCGCATGCGCTCCGCAGCCAGCATCAGCTCCGCCACCACACGCAACCCGGCCAGCGCGCAATCCGCGTCCGCCAGCTCAAGACAGCGCCCTGGCAGTTGATGCCGCTCCGGCCAAGGCTGGCCGTCTGCCGCCGCACCGGTGCCGATGCGGTGCAGTGTGGCGACGAAGGTGTTGGGATCGGCGGACGGTTCGCGCTCGGCTTCGGCGTTGTCCGGATCGTACTGCGCGTGCAGGGAACGGAAGTCCGATGTGTTCATGGCAATGCTCCGTACAGGACAGATAGCAGCGCCACCAGATAAAGGCGGCGGACGGTGCGTGGCTCGAAAACCGGTAAGTACCAGACCGGCGGATCCGAAGATCCCCACGCACCGCCCGCCATAGGAACGCGAACGGATTGCCAGCCGGCGCCACACGAAAGGTGACGCCGGCCGGCAAGCGCCTACATCTGGTACATAGACGGGTTTTCGAGTCCCGCGCCACCCTTTTCCGGTGGCACGCCAAGAGATACCCGCACAGATGCCAAATGCCAAGAAACTGCAGAACTGACGATTGCCAGTCCTGACGCTTTCGGGATTGTCGCACACGGTGTTAAGCCGGCAAGCGATTGCGCCGCAACGGTCTTGAAGGGCTTGGCGCTATTGGCCCCAAACGAAGGCTGCCCACAGCCAGGCCCACGGCGTAGGACCAATTACGACAGATTGGATCGGCGGTTCATCAGGGCGTGGCTTCGGCCGTGGGCACGAAGGTCATACGGACCCGAACCCGCGCATGCAGCGCGACGCCCTCAACCACGACCGGTTCGAAGCGCCACTGGTCCACCGCGGTAAAGGCCGCACGATCGATCTCCCGCAGCCCGCTGGACCGCGCCACCATCACGTTGGAAACGTGGCCCAGCTCATCCAGTTGAGCAACCAGCAGCACCACCATGGGAATCTGCAGGAAGGTATCGGGCGGGGTGGCAGGAGCCGTTGAATACACAACGGCAGGCGCCTGCTGCAGCTCGAAGGTGGGGTTGTCACCGCGCTCTACGAACACTTCAGTGGAAACCTGCGGGTCTGCCGCCATGGCCATGGCAGGTGTAGCGCCCAGCAGCATCAGAACGAGGTTCAGTGCCAGGGCAGTGTTCAAACGGGGCATGCGTGGTTTCCATTCCGGTGCGCTGCCAGCATAGCGGCCATGCCTTGGCATCGCTTGTCTTGAACGCCGGCGTGCCGGACTGCTGCACGGTTCACAGAGGCACGCGCGGCCGTGGCCACAGCGCGCCGTCGCGCTCCAGGTCGTAGTCGCTGCCGAAGGCGAGCGCTGCGTCGCGTGGTGGAAGGTCTGCGTAGCAGCGCAGCAGGTACTCATCCATGCCGGCATCGCGGTGGTCGATGGCGAACAGGTGGAGGAGCTCCTTGTCGAAGGCTTCCAGCCATGTGGGGTCGATTCTGGTCACAGTCGTCCTCCAGAGGGGGAGCTGAGTTTGGCCGCGGTAGATCTCACAGGATGGGATAGGAGCTCGACAATCATTTGATTTCATTCTGGTCCGATTGCTGGCCCGTGCAAGTCAGGGTAGAAAAGGGCTGCGGCTTGTTCGGCGGAACATTCACGGATGGGCTTCACATGATCGGGAATAGGTGGGGAACTTCGCTCCGCCGTCGGAGCGACAATGAGATGGAGGCAGTGCATGGATTCGGTTTCAATCCGCCATCCTCGAAAAGGGGAGTTCTTTCTCCTTGAGCCAGGGGCGATCAGCGGCCCTGCCTGCGGGGTCCTCTTCGAGAACCTGGATCGCCTGCTGTCTCCTCCTCGCATGATCTTGCTGCCGGAGGATGGCGGCGTCCCCTCGCTTCGCGAGCCGCCGCGCCTGGTACTTAGATTGAGCGAAGGACCGCCGCCTGGGGATCTGGAGTCGGGGTTCAGCGGCTACTGGCTGGTCTCTGAGCGGCTGCATGACGTGATGGTTTCCGTCGATCCCCACGCCTTCGCCTTTGCGGAAGCCGACTATCGTCTGGAAGACAGTAGCCGGGGTGATCGCCACTTCCTCTGCACCGTGGTTCAGGTCGTTGACGCGTTGGACGAAGGTGCTTCCAAGCTCTTCATTGACACCACCGGGGAATTCATCAACGGGAAGTTCTACGACTTGGGCGGCGGTGCGAGTGTGACGTTCGACCGGGAGAGGCTGGGGCAGGCCCACGTCTTCAGGACTCCATTCTCCGGCTCTGTGTTCTGTGACCGCGTGTTTAGGGACGCAGTGGCTGCAGCCGGTATAGAGACTAACAGCGATGCCGACGGCGTGTGGTTGACGGATGCCGCGGATATTTAGGGTGTAGCCCATGCCGGCAGAGAATCCATGAGTGGCTGGCCTTCACATAACTGACAGCCGATGCCTTCCCGAAACCCGGCTATGTCTCTACGTTGGAGTGCGAACATCTGGATGAGAGGAAAAAGCATGGAACCGTCGAAGCCGCCCCATTCTGTGCCTGGCGAATTCTTCCTCCTGATGCCTGATACCACGCGCGGGGGAAAGGGGCACGGCGTTGTGTTCGAGAACGCGAAGCGGCTGCGCATCCCGCCTCGCCTGATCCTGCGGCCAGAAGAAGGGGGATTTCCGCCCATGGCGGAGAAGCCGCTGCTGGTGTACTCAGCAAAGAAGGGGAGCCTCCCAGAGGATCTGGAGGGGGGGCTGAGCGGCTACTGGATGGTCTCCGAGCGATTACGCGACGCTCTTGTCTCTGTGGATCCGGCTGGCTTTGAGTTTGTAGAGTGTGACTACCGCACTGCCGATGGATCCAAGGGGCCGCGGTACTTCCTGTGCGATGTAACCCGTGAGCTCGATGCGGTGGACGAAGAGGCCTCGAAGCTTCGGATCATCACTGACGCAGGCTATCGAGGTGGGAAGTTCTACGATCTCAGGGGTGGAGCCAGTCTGGCGTTCCGGAAGCAGGTCATCGGTCAAGCCAGAATATTCCGGACGCCGTACTCGGGAAACCTTGTTTTCTGCGGCAGAGAGCTGCGCGACGCTGTGTGGAACGCTGGGATTGGTGGGCCGCGTGCGTCGCGAGGCCTCTGGTTCACTGACGCGGCCAGCATCTGAGTCAGAGCCTGAGGACGGACTTTCGGGCGTCTTTCAGATTCGCCTCAATTGCTTATGAGCGCCTTCGATTCACATTAACAACTTGGGATGAAAAGAATGCGATCGGACTCCGCCCATCAGCCGCGCAAGGGCGAGTTCTTCAAACTGCGACCGGACGCTACCCGAAGAGGAAAGGGCCACGGGGTGGTCTTTGATAACGAGGATGCGTTGCTTGCGACTTTCAGGCTGATCCTGTTGCCAGAAGGCCGTGGCTTCCCTCCACTGCGTAAAACCCCGCGCCTGGTCTATCGGGAGCGGCAGGGTGTCCCTCCACAGGACCTGGAAGGCGGGTTTAGCGGCTATTGGCTGGTCTCCGAGCGTTTGCGCCAGGTTATGGAATAGATTGACCCTGACGCGTTCGTTTTCGCTGATACCGACTATCGCTTGGAAGACGGTTCAAAGGGACCGACCTACTTCCTTTGTGACGTGGTCCGTACGCTGGATGCCTTGGATGAAGAAGCATCCCAGCTCAACATCGTGATCAGCGATGAGTACGAGGCAGGGAGGTACTACCGCCTGACCGGTGATGTCCGGTTGGCCTTCAAACGCGAGGCGCTGGGTTCGGCTCACGTGTTCAGATTGCCCTTCCATGGCGGGGTGTTCTGCGACCGAACGTTCAAGGATGCGGTGGAAGCCGCCGGCATCGTCACAGCCAAGAGATCCAACGGGCTCTGGTTTGAAGATGTGGTGAACTGCTGAGTCGGTCCCGACGCCGACAGGAGGGGGCACGACTGCGCTCCAAATATGCGGAACATGGTGCACGCACCCTGAAGAATCATAGATTTCCTAATTGCTTCGGAGACCACTGACGGTCAAAATTGCCGTTATCGTCTGCCTTCTCGCAGGCGGCGCGGGCTATGATCTCCGGGAGGACTGGCCGTCTACACTCGAGGTCTTCACATAGCTGGCGGCGACCGCCTTCCGGGGGCGCCGCTCTGTCTCCAGGCTGGAACACGAGATTTGGGAGGAACAAGCGCATGGATTCGTCAAAGCCTAATCAGCCTGCGCCTGGCGAGTTCTATTTGCTGATGCCTGACACGACCCGAAGGGGGAGAGGGCACGGCGTTGAGATCGAGAATGAGGACGCATTGCTGACGCCTCCAAGGCTGATCATCCGTCCCGAAGAAGGTGGTTTCCCTCCTCTGGCGCAGCGACCGCGCCTGGTTCTCGATCCAAAGCTGGGGGATCCACCTCAGGACCTCGAAGGAGGAATGAGCGGCTACTGGTTGGTATCGGGGCGCCTTAAAAAGGCCTTCACCGAAATCGATCCCGTTGCCTTTGAGTTCGTGGAGTGTGATTACCTGCTTCCGGACGGCACAGAGGGCCCAACGTACTACCTGTGCGAGGTTGCTCGAGAACTGGATGCCGTCGACGAGGAGGCATCGAAGTTCCGGGTAATCGTTGATGAGGGCTATCCGGGCGGAAAGTTCTACGACCTTCGTGGCGGAGCAAGCTTGGCATTCAAGAGGGATGTAATCGCGAACAATCACGTCTTCCGGACTCCATATTCTGGTGACCTTGTCTACTGTGACCGCATATTCCGAGATGCCATACGGGCTGCGGGAATCGGAAGTGACGGTGAAACGCGCGGCCTTAGGTTCAAGGACGCATTCGATATCTGAAGAAGATATGTGATTTCATGGATGAGGTGTTGATATGCCGGCTGATCGTCCGATCCTGCAGGATCACCATGTAATCGAGCAGCAGACCTTCAGGAATGATCCGCTGCTCAGGGTGCTCGCCAAGTCAAAGCTCATTGAGAAAGATGCCTTTGAGAATCGCCTTTACATGCCAGCTGATCGGGAGCTCGCGCAGGCAATGCGTATCTCACCGCATAGTGGCGGTCCGATAGCTGACTATCAGGATGGCATCGGTTTTGAGCTGAGGCAGTTGCAGTTTTCCCGAGACGGACAGGAAGCGCTGCGTGGTGATCCAGCGGCACTCCGGCGCGTAGCAGCGCAAGTCAAAGACCTCCGCGACACTATGACGGTCGGCCTCGTCAATGGAGACCTTTATACGAACGCGCCGCTTGGAATGCGCGCTGATGACATTCGGCCGGTGACGCAGTCGTTCTTCCTCGAGAGTCGGAGCTACGCCCAGCTCCACGCATCGAAGATTGGTTCGCTTGCCAGCTTCGGACCGGTAGACCGCAGCTATCTGCTGGTGACGGAATCCGAGTCGCGCATCGTTGCTTTGCTTGAACATGCTGACCTGACGGGAAGCAAATTGACGAAAGGCAGAAATCTTGAGCTTCAACGAAGCGGATTGTCTCTCGCAATTTCCAATGCTCACCATGAAGGGCGGACTCTTCTTTCTGAGTCGAGCATTCTGACCGTGGAGCGCGTGCTGGGCGAAGCGGCCGGGCATCGCATTCGCAGCCCGCGCTCGCAGCAAGGCGGTGCGACATTGGACCTCCTCCTCGGCGAAGCCTCCACCAGCCAACTGATCCGCTCCGGTGGCCTGCTCGCTTCCGGCGCTGACGCTGTCATCACCGCCCGCCGCACCTCGCAGCTGCTGGAAGAAGGCAACGGCACCGCCGCCCAGTCTGAGCTGACCCACGCTCTGGCACGCAACGGCGGTGGCTGGATCGGGGGCATGGCTACCGCATCGGTGATCGGCACCTCCAGTTTCGTCCCTGCGGCCATCGTCGCGGGCGATGCGCTGATGATGAGCAAGGCGTTCGACAAGGGGGCCGATCTGCTCGACAACCGGGCCGTGTACCGGCAGACCGACAAGGCGGATGTTACATGGCAGTTCAATGGCCTCAACTGGCAGCGCCAGGCGGTCATGGACAGCGCGGGTGATGGCTCGGGCAATCCTGCCGAGCGCAGCGTGGGTGCCAGCTATGAGAAGGCCCGTGAGCTGGGCGCGCATGCTCATGTAAAAGCGGTGGAGCTGGCGCTGGGCAACGCGCCGCCGCCGCAGGATCCCTTCAGCATTCCGGCACGGGAAGGCGAGGGCCGCCTGGACAATCCCAACTGGCACCGCGATGCGCAGACCGAGCAATGGACACGCCAGGTCAAGATCGGTGTGTCCGGTGCCAACGACCGGGGTGTCTACGAGACGCAGACCGCCAGCACCGAGCGCGCCAGCGAGCTGAATCGCGAGGCAGTGCAGCGCATCGAGAGCAACATCGCCAACGGCAAAGCCGCCATCGCCGCCAGCTATCTGGAGACCCGCGCCGCCACCCGCGCCAGCGACTTCGTGCCGCTGGTGCCCGAAGCGGTGGAGCAGGCCCGCGCCAAGAGCGACGCCGTCCTTGGCTCGGACAACCAGCGCTACCAACGCGACGACGCAGGGCAGTGGACGCATGCCGGGCAAACGGCGCAAGGCAACATGGCGCTGGAACTGGAACTGACCCGCACCATCCAGCAGCCATCGCTCGAGCAGTTCAACCAGAACATCGCTGCGTTGGAAGCACGGCCGTTGCCCTCTGCGGTGGAGATGAACCAGAACGAGCTGCGGCACAGCTACTACGCTGCGGGCGTCGCACTGACCCCGACGTGGGAGCAGGCGATTGCTCTGGCTACGGCGCGTACGCGTGAGGCACACGGCATCGTCGGCCCGACGATGCAGGAGCTTGGGCCCGCCGTTGAAGGCAACGCAGGCGCATCGCGTCCCATTACGCACTATCAGATGGGGCAGGATGGCGTTGCGCGGCCGGTAGCGACCACCTCCACCGAGGAACTGCAGGCAGCATGGACAGATGTGCGCGCACGCGCGGTGGAACAGGCACCCGTGCCGGAATCCCCCGAGTTGCGCATCGCGGCCCTTTCACCCCGCGAGCGGGAGGCTTATCAGCAGGCGCTGCAGGAAGCCAACCGCCAAGGCGCGGCGACGGTGGATGCCGGGCAGGTGGCACGGGCGGCCGCACAGCACGTACAGCACGATGCGCCTGCGCCCTCCGACGCCCGCGATGCGGTGGCCGACGCCCAGCGCGAGCAAGCCCTGCATCGCCCGCCGGCAGCGACGGAGCCGGTGCCCGCGACGCCACCGGCCATGGTGATGCCGACATCAATTCCTGAACCTGAAACACCCGAGCGCGCGCGGCAAGCGGAGCAGCGTGAGCAACCGCCGCGGCCCGAGCGAGGGGCACAGGCCCCGCCCGAGCCCGAGCCACGGGTGGCAGACGCACCACCACCGCCGCAGCCCGCCACCACTGCCGTGGCGCCATTGGCTGCCGCTGATGCCCTGAAGCAGGAAGTGCCAGGGCAGGGCGTTGCACACGAGGCAGTGGCGGACGCCATCCCGCCCCGCGCTGCAAAGCCGCTCAGCGCTATGCACGCCTCCGAACAGGCTATCCACGTCCCCGACGTTTCGGCGCACAGCGGCGCGGCACAGCCGCTTGAGCAGAGCCCCCAGCCTGTTCCGGAACAGGTGCCACTGGTCGCAGAGCCGTCATCTGCCGCCCAATCTGCCGAACTGAAGACGCCCACGCCTGACGCGGAGATGCAGCCGGTCGTTGTGGAGCGCGCCACCCTTCAACCGGAGTTCGAGCGGGTGGACCGGGTGGCGCAGGAGAGCGCACTCACGTTACCTGTAGAGCCGGTGGCGGATCCAGCGCGGCAGCAGGCCGATGTTTCGGCGCCCGATGTCGATGACGCACCGCCCCCACGCGAGCCGCGGAACGACCCGACCCAGCCGGACCATCCGGATCACGCGCTGTACCAGCAGATACGCCAAGGCGTAGAAGCATTGGATGGCCGCCACGGACGAACGTTCGACGAGGTGAGCGAACGGGTAACCGCCAGCCTGCTGGTGCTGGCCAAGGACAACGACCTGGAGCGCGTGGATCATGTGCTGGTGAGCAACGCCACCAGGGAGCATCCGGCTGGGCACACGCTGTTCGTGGTGCAGGGAGAGCCGAGTGATCCGGCGCATCAACGCGCGGCCACCCCTACCGAACTGGCGGCGCAGACATCGGTGGAAGAGTCGATGCAGCAGTTCGATGCAGTCAGCCGCGAGGCGCAGCAGCGTGCTATCGCAAACCAGATGGAGCAGCAGTTGGAGGACCAGCGCGTGCAGCAGGATATCCAGATTCGTGCGGCCAGCATGGGGTGATCTTGCGAGTGGTCAGCGCTTTGTCATGACATGCCCTGTCGAGATGCCTGCGTGGCCACTGTGCGCCAAAAAGGTAGAGAAGCCCCTTGTCGAAGGCTTGCAGCCATTCGGCGTCGATCCTGGTGATGCTCATCCTCCGGAGAGGATGAATCCAAGGGATCTCATGCACCGGGGAATCAACGCTCCTGCAGCCCAAATACCACTCGGACCCGCACACGTACCGCCACGGCTGACCCTTCGTACTCGGTAGGCGCGAAGCGCCACTGTCGGAGTGCATCCAGCGCCGCGCGATCAAGATCCCGCACACGCGTTGACGTCGCAACCATCACGTTGCGCACTTCCCCTTCCGCACCGACGTCCACTACCAGGATCATCTCCACCGGCTCCAGCAGAGGCGCCGCATCTGCCGGAGCATGCGGGGCAGGAGAGTTGAGCACACCCGGCGGAATGAGGTCTGGAAGCTCGGGGTTGTCATTCGGCTCGATGAAAAGCGCGGTGGAGACGTGCTGCAGTCCCAACGACGAGGGTGCAGCGGAGGACTCGTGTGGCGACGAAGCGCAACCGGCCAAAGCAAGGGCGAGTGTTGCCATGACGACGCGAACGGCCATGATCGTGGATAGATGAGGGCTGGGCATTCGCCAAGCATAGTACCTGCACCGTTGCATGCTTCCTTCGTTCGGAACTGGCCCGTGCAATGTTCAACGGCAGGGCTCCCCATTCCGCGCCGGGGTTATGTGAAGCCAGTTCAGGCCCTGCAGGCCGGTGCGGTGTATAAACTGCCGACAAGTGAGTGCCCGAATGTGAGGAACGGATGCGACACCTACTGAGGCCATGGATGGTACTGCTGCCCCTGCTTATGGGCGGCTGTGGCACCCAGGCACCCCAGATGTATGGCGATGGTTTCCCCGTTGCCAAGCCAATGGACCTTGTCCATGCAGGTGCGACGGTAGAGGCGCGTTTCGAACTGCCGCCGCCTTGGGAGAAGGATCCCAAGCCTCGCACGTTCCTGATCGGGTTCCGTACCGGTGGGCCGGCCAAGCGCCCGGACATGAAGCCGGGAGATGTCGACTTTCTTGAAGACGCCCGGATTCCCTTGAAGGTGCAGCTGTGGAAGCTGGATGGCGGCACCGAGATGCCCATCGCGCTGCACGCCTTGAATCGCGATCTGCCCGCTGTGTGGCAGGGCAGCCGATATCAACCGGCCAAGGGCGATGTATTCGAATACAGGAATGCCGTCGGCGCGGATTCGAACAGTCTGGTCAATGCAGGAAAGTACGACATGGCCCTGGCCTACCGGGAATATGAGGTGGCCCGTGCCGATTCCGGGGATCTGACGGCCGGGAAGTACCGGCTGAAGGTGACCAACCTTCAGGGCAACCCGGAAGTTGCACATCTCAACTTCGAGCTTCTCGTCGCCAACTACAACGTGAAATAGAGCCGGCGCCAGCCAAGGCCTCACGCGTGGCGATCACCCCATACTCGCCGCCCGTCCCCTTACTTCCTGCTGCATGCGATCCTCCTGTGACTGCTGCTCAAGCTCACGGCTCATGGCGCGCTGCTGGGCATCCCGGCTCACGCTCTCGTACTGCTGAAGCGATTGCTCGACTGGTGTCTGAGCGGCCTGCGCTGTCGGCATCGAGGCCCGTGCATGCGAGGGATCATTCAACTCGCCCTGCACCAGAAATACCGTGTGTCCGGCAGGGTTCTGCACGGTCGCGTTGCTCAGCAGCACGTGGTCTACGCGCGACAGATCATTGTCTTTGGCCAGCACCAGCAGGCTGGCGCTCATCCGCTCGCTGATCGCGTCGAAGCTGCGCCCGTGTTTGGCATCCAGTGCCGCAACACGGTCGCGTATCTGCTCGTAGAGTGGGTGGTCAGGGTGACCCGGCGAGAGCGGGCCACCTGCGGTCTGGGAATCCTCCACGGCCTTGCGTGCCTGGTCGTACGCCGCATGGGCGGGGTGTTCCTGCTCCTGCACCACGGCGGGGATAGTCGATTGTTCGCGTTGCTGTCCCTCTGCCTGCGGCAGGGGAGGGGATGGCGACCGATGGACCGATTGCATCCTCGCCATGTCCTCCACGGTGGTGGTGGAGGTCAGCACCATGCGGTTGCCCGCTGCAGTGCCGAAGGACGCGATGGCGCTGTCCGGGCTGGGTGCATGCGTGCGTGGATCGGGCATCAGCTCCAGCGTGATGTCGGCCTGTTTTCCAACGGCGGCAAGATTCTGTTCAACTGCGGCGGTGGTGGCGGCAAGCTGCTCCTCGGTGCGCGGAATGCCATGTTTCGCGTACAGCGATTCCACCTGCCCGCGCACACCCTCAGGCGCGATGCGCACGGTGGCCTTGATCTGCTCGGCCATCCTGCCCATGTCCGCAATGCCGGCGTTCTGGCTCTGCCAGGTGATTTCCAGTTCATCGCCGACGTTGCGATTGGCCTGGCTGTTGTAGACCACGCCCTCGTGCAGCCACTGGCCATCCGCCTGGCGGCTGTAGCTACGGCCGTCGCTCGCACGCAGAGTATTGGCGCTGTCCTGCGCATCGCGGATTGCCTGCGGGATGGACGGGTTCTGGGCGTCGCCAAAATCACTCCAACGGCCTTGCTCGTGGGCCACCATGTACCGCGCAGCCACGGCCGCCTTGGTGTTGGCCGCGTTCTGCGCGATGACGGTGCGCGACTGCTCATCCAAGGCGGGTTCGCTTTCCGGCGGAACAGGCTCGCGTCGCGTGATGGGCGTGCGCCCATCTACGACCTCCTTTATCTCCAACTCCCATTGCCGAGATACGGTGTCGCGCACGAACTCTCTTCCGGTCTCGAAGGCGCTGGGTGGCGGCTCTTTCAAGCCGCTGGCACTCAGTCGATAGGGATCCCGTGGCGGCGGAAGGTTGGCCAGGCCGAGCTCGTAGGAGGCGCGGGCGGCCTGCCAGTTCAATTGGCGCTCCAGCGCGCCAGTGGCCACATAGTCGGCGCTGAAGGTGACATCGGCGCCCTGCGCCGTTTGTACTGGCCGTACTTCCACGCCAGTCCCCGGATCAGCGCTCTGAACTTGCTGTTGCTCGGCGCTGCGCAGCCAGCGGCCATCCGGGTCTGCCGGGTTGCGCGCCCAGGTGCGCTGCAATGGATCTTGCTGGATATAGACCCGCTCGATGTCCTTCTGTTCGGCCCACTTCTCACCCAGATGGGCGCCCAGCACACCGCCACCGATGCCAGCGACGACAGCGCCCGGGCCCGTCCACGAGCCGGATACAAGGCCAATGCCTGCACCTGCTGCGAAGCCGCCGAGCGCGCCGCCCAGGTTGCGGCCGACGAAGTGCGCCGAGGTTGAGTCTGCGCCTGCGGTGTTTCCTTGCGAGTTCAGTTCCACCCATTTATGGCCGGAGGTGGCGAAGTCATGCGCCATCAAGGCGACGCCGGCAACGCCCAAGGCCTTCATGCCGGGGTTTACGCCGTGGGGTACAGCTTCGGCTGCTGTTGCCGCACCCGGAGGCCCGCGTGGCGCGCCCGGTTGCAGCGTTGAATGCGGCGTTGGCTCAGGCAGATCGGCGAACAGACGAGGCACGGTAGACAGCGCCGAGCGAGCAGCGACCCATTCCGCGCGGGTGGTCGACATCTCGCTGAGATTGAGTGAACTGAAGTCGTGCAGCGGTTTTTCGAAAAGCGTCTTGCTGACGGCGTCATAGCCATCGATGGGCTTGAGGTGCAGGCGCACCTGGGCCACATCGACCGTTTGACCGGTGTTCGTGGTGGCGTGCTGTGCGAGGGTGCGCTCGAGGGCTTGGTACTCGGCAGCAGATTGGATTGCAAAGGCCAGAGGCTCTGGGCCGAATTCGCTTATGGGGTAACCATTGATGCGGACGGTGGGGTGGTCGAGAGCGGTGGTCAGTTCAAATTTGTCGAAGCCACGTCCGGACTTGGCCCCATCGACGAATGCCACCAGGGGCCTACCCGTGGCAATGGCGTTCTCGAAATACTTTGGACTGCCCGCATTCCACATGATGTCCTGCAGCGCTGCTCTATGATTGCCCGCCCAAGGTTCCGTCCCCTGGGCATTCATGAAGCGCTCGAGCCCTCGCTCCATGATCTGGAACTCAGGGTGTTTTACAGGGGCCGTCCTCATCTCGTCGATGAAACGTCCCCAAGGCGTGTCACCAATGATGCCGGCCCTGCCGTTCACATCCTTTGCATAATTCTTGGCATTGTCAAAATTCAGTTGCCCGCTGCGGTCTGTCGCAGAGAAACCAAGATAGTCTGTGCCTGCGGGAAGCTCAGGGGGATGTGCTTGCATCTTGGTAGCGACGTAGTCAGCGTAGCTCGAAACGCCATCAGGCCCCGATTGAGGTGATCTCAGATAGGAGATCACCTCTTGCTTCTGTTGCATTGTGAGCGGGCTGCTGTCAGAAGTGTTCTTCGCTCCGCCCAACGTGGCGAGAGCGAAACTGTCGAATGTGAACTTGGACATGATGGCCAGCCTCAATCCGCACGCACGGGATTGACTGCTTCAGCCAGGATGATGGCGCCTCCATGATGAGGAGGCGCCAAGCCAACTGTGGAAATATCGTTACGAGCAAGTGCTTCGGGCGTGGTGATCGCCACGTATCGCACGCCATACCTCGCACTGCTGTGGTCCATGTTTGCCAGCACCAGCCCCTGCGCGACTGAGCATAGGAAGGCGAAGTCACTGTCCTGATTATTCAACGTCTGCTTGAAGCCGAGGACGGACTTCAGGACCCAGTCGCGGCCCAGATCCAGGGTAAAGAAGCGTTCCCGTCCATTCTGTGTCTCAACCATCTCGTCGCATCCAAACAGCCCCAGTCCGTCAACTCTCTGGCCATTGAGATAGAAGAGATACTGATACTCGGTGTGGCTCGGATCTTCGGGGGGGCTCGCTGGCAGGATGCGCGGTGCCGTGATGGTGACGCCGGTGTGGCGATCGACTGCGGAGCCTGGCTGACGCTCAAATTCCAGCGGCATGATTGATCCTTCAATTGAGTCCGGTTGCAGGCGATGGGATCCAAGGATTCCACCGCGTCCTTTTGCGGACTATACGGCCCTCATCCTGGCTGCTCTATAGGCTCCGGTCCTAAAGGCCTCCGTACTGCTCCCTGGTTCACACATTCAGCAAGCCGATTCCGTCACCCAGGTCGCCTCCACCTGCCCGCGAACCCACCTATGCGATCATCCGGCCAGGACCGCAGTACCCAACAAGGCTGAGCAGGCATGGAGCAAGTAACACGCTACACGGTAACCCTCTTTCTGGCCGCGCCCGGCACCCCGCTGAACAGCGGCGGCAGCTCACCGCGCGGCCACATGTATTTCCAGACCTCCGCCGGCGAGGAGGTACACAGCTACGGCTTCGCACCGCCGCGCCTGCCGCCCGATGAGGTCGCTGCCGGTGTGCAGTACGCCGAGGTCGTACACGACGACGCCGACGAGCACCGCGACCCGTATTACAGCCGCACCCTCGAGATCAGCGAGGAGCACTACGGCTGCCTGCGCGATTTCGCCGAGGAGCCGGCTGAGTTCGGCTTCGATATCGATCGCCCGGCCACCATCAACCGCTGCAGCGATTTTGTCTGGGCCGCGCTGCACTATGCCGGCCTGCATTCGCAGCCGGCACCGCTGGACGGCGGCAGCAACCTGGGCGAGTTCGCGGTGCTGTTCAACCTGCCGGAAATCCAGTGCATTGCGGCGCCATTCCCGGCCAGCGAGCTGAATGGCGAACAGCACCACCCGATGCCCGAACGCGAGGCCGAGCTGCACCGCGAAGGCGGTCGCCCGAGCGACGAGCCGCCGCCCAGCCCGATGGAAGTGGCCGGCACGCTGCTGGACCCCTCGCACCCGGATCACCGGCTGTTCGCGCAGCTAATCCAGAAGGTGGCCGAGCTGGACGCTGCACACGGGCGCACCTTCGACGACACCAGCCAGCGCATCAGCGCCAGCCTGCTGGTGTTGGCCAAGCAGAACAACCTCTCCCGCGTGGACCACGTGCTGCTCAGCCGGCCTACCAAGAGCAGCCACGAGGCCGAGAGCATCTTCATCGTGCAGGGTGACCGCGATGACCCTGGGCATCGCCGCGCGAGCATCGCTACGGAAGTAGCGGCACAGACCGATGTGGCCGATTCGCTGCGGTTGAAGGAGCAGTGATGCGGGCGGTGCACGTGCTGGGCGCGGTGGCCGTACTGTCGCTGCTGGTTGGCTGCGGCCTGTCTTCGTCGCAGCCTGAACCGCCCAAGCTGCTAACCCGCACCGAGGCCGATGCACGCACCGTAGTGCCGTTCACGCGTGGCGTGCGATTGGACAAGGCGGGGCGCATCGTGGATGTGACCTTTGAGGCGCCAAAGCCGGAGTCGCCTGCCAGTCCAACGTTGATTATTGGCCTCAGAAGCGAGGGGGAGGAGCCCGCAGAAGCTCGTGCGGTGACAGACCGCATTCAGCGCGACGGGCTCAGGGCTCGCGTACAACTGGAGCGGCTGGATACTTCGTCGCCAGAACCCATTTCGCTGTGGAAAATTTCCGACGACGGCCGCAGCCAGGTGAAGCTGTCTACGGATATTGTGGGTGAACGGCTATGGGGATCGGATGTCGCAGTGAATACATTGGCCGAAGCGGGACTGTTTTCCCAACGACTGAGCTACAGCGAACTGCAGTGGGCAAGCGTCGGTCTCGGGGAGCGAGGCCGATATCGTCTTCGGATTGATCTGCTGGAGGATCGCCCTGATCTGAAAGGGCTTCAGATGGAATTGATGGTTGGTTTCCAACAACTCGGGAAGTAAGCATGCAAAAGGACTCTGCTGATCGAATCACCTTGACGGTTCATCTGGCCGCGCCAGGTACGCCCTTGGTGGCCTTGGAGAATAATGAACGGAAGCAGGTAGGCCTCTCCGATGTCGGGCATATGTTCCTGTCGCTTGATCGAGTGGGCTCCCCTGAGCCGCGGCAGAGCTTTGGCTACACCCGAACGCCAATTCCCGGCAACAACGATCTCGGGAAGGTCGTTGATTACGATCTGCGTACGTATGAAAACCCACGTTATCAACGCACCATCGAGATCACGCAGGAGCAGTACAACAAGATCATCGAGTTCGCGAAGGATCCCGAGAAGCACGGCTTCGATGCAAAGAACTACAACCTTGCCACCAACTCATGCGTGGACTTCGCCTGGGGTGCCTTGAACCACGCCGGTATTCACGGCAACACCATTTTCGGTGAGTTCAAGACGTACGAAGGTACGTTGAAGGTGCTGGACAACATCGGACCGGTGCAGAGCATCCGGCCACAAGTGAAAGGCAGCGAGCTGGATCGGGAAGAATGGAAGCCGATGCCCGTGCAGACCAATGCGATACAGCGGTGGTCCACGGACGCCAGTGACCCAGCCCGCGCGGATGCACTGGCCTGGACCGGTACGCCGGGCGACCCCAACCACGCCGACAATCCCCGACTGAATCAGATCCACCAGCGCGTGGTTGCCATGAATGCCTTCGGCGCCCAGAACGGCAACGTCAGCGCCAGCCTCCTGGCACTCTCCAAGGAGCAGCAGTTCACACGCGTAGACGATGTGCTGCTCGGCGAGCGCCGTGGCGATGCCGCCCCCAACCTCTTCATCGTGCAGGGCGACCGCAGCGACCCGGCGCATCAGCGCGCCAGTCTGCCGGCAGACGTCGCCGCGCAGACGCCGGTGGCAGCCTCGTTCGAGCGCATCGAGCAGCTGGCGCAGGCACAGCCGCAGCGTGATGCCCAGCGTCAACAGGAAGAGCAGCAGCTGGCCCAGGTGCACGCCCCGCGCATGGTCTAGGCGTCCAGCGCCGAACAGCGCGTCCGCCATGCATCCGCAGGCGGACGCCACGGCCCCTACCTGCTACCATTCCCGCGCTACCCAGCCAGCCCACCCCGCGCAGACAGATGCAGGGCCGGGCCGTCGAAGAACGGCCCCGCGAGCCAGGACACCCTCCGTGCCCATTGAAGGACGCTCGCATGATCCGCAATTCCCTTTTCCGTTCGGCCACACTGGCCGTCGCCGTGTCGCTCAGCCTCGGTGCCCCGACCGCCTTCGCCGCTGAAGCCGCCGCCGCCACCAGCCCCGCCACCGCCGTGCAGCGCCAGGCCATCGCCCAGGGCCTGTACGAGCTGGCTTACAGCCCCAAGCAGAACGCCGTGTTCGTTGCCTCGTCCGGTGGCTTCGGTGACAACGCCGGCCCGGCCCAGGTGCTGCGCCTGAACCCGACCACGTTGGCCGTGGAAACCCGTATCCCGCTGGAGCGCAAGGCGTTCGGCGTGGTGCTGGATGACGCCCACAACCGCCTGTACGTGGGCAACACCGTGGATCTGTCGGTGACCGTGGTCGATACCGCGCAGAACAAGGCCATCGGCACCGTGCAGCTGATGGAGAAGAAGACCGGCAAGGACGGCAAGGCCGCCTACACCCACGACCTGCGCGAGCTGGTGGTCGACAGTGCCGCCAACCGCCTGTACGTGACCGGCCACAGCAGCCAGCCCGATGTGAGCAGCGTGCTGTTCGTGATCGATACCAACACCCTGAAGGTGATCAACACCATTCCGGGTCTGGGCAATGCCAAGGCGCCGGGCCTGGCGCTGGATGCCGCCAACAAGCGCGTGTACACCAGCAATCTGCTGGCCGATCTGGTGGTGGTCGGCACCGACTCCAACAAGGTGGAAGCCCAGCACAAGATCGCCGCCGAGCAGCCGATGAACATCGCGCTGGACCCAGCCGGCAAGCGGCTGTTCGTGACCGACCAGGGCTCGGAAATGCTGCGTGGCTACCAGGCCAAGAGCAGCGGACTGGTCAGCAAGCACCCGGGCCAGCGCGTGCTGGTGCTCGACCGCAGCAATGGCAAGGAACTGGCCAGCATCCCGACCGATGCCGGCCCGCTGGGCATCCTGCTGGATGCACCGCGCAAGCGCCTGTACGTGACCAACCGCGAAGCCGGCACGGTGACCGCGTACAACAGCGACAGCTACCAGAGGGTGGCCACCTACGCCGTGCCGACGCACCCGAACAGCCTGGCGCTGGATGCCAGGAACAACGTGCTGTACGTGAGCATCAAGAACGGCGAGAAGGATGCCAAGGGCTCGGACGAGAGCGTGGCGCGTATCCAGCTGTAAGGGATGGTACCGGGTCATGCCCGGCAGCTGGCTGCTGGAAAAGGGCAGGGCATTTTGCCCTGCCTTTTTCTTTGCCCGGTTGCGGTCCCCACTGCCAACCCGCTAGGGTTGAAACCCATGGCAGGGAGCCAAAGGATCTGAACATGCTGGGTATCCACCGCTGGCTGCACGTCGGCCTGTTGATCACTTTGAGCGCTGTACTGGGTGCATGCACCAGCCGTGACCCTGCACCCCCCGAGCCGCTGGATATGGCACAGCCGATTGCGGCAGATCAGTCCGGTCAGGAAGCGCGTTTCGAATTCGCGATGAACGCGCGCAACTACATGCCACATCGCACCTATGCGGTGGAGCTGGAGTTGTGGCGCCAAGGACCGCAAAGGAGCGACGAGCCTGACGCGGGCACTTTGAGGGTCCCGTTCGAGGTGAACCTGCAGCGATGGGCCGCTGATGCTTGGAAAGACGTTCCCACCTACGACAGCTACCAAGCCGGGGTGCTTAACGCAGGCGAGCCGCTTCCAGAATGGCATGCATCCAGCGAATGGCGCTATACGTCGCCGCACATGGGGAGTGATGGCCAATACACGCTGAGCCTGGTTGCTCTGCCGGTGGAGCCGGATACGCGCTATCGCGTACAGATTCGCACTGTTCAGGCCACGCCGGAGTTACAGCATTACTCGGCTCAGTTGCGGGTTCATGCAGCCAGGCCACCTGGCAAGTAATCAACCTCACCACGGGAAGGAATGAAGGATTAACTTATGGACAAGCCACGCTATACCGTAGAGATCGTTATCGCTGCACCTGGCACACCGCTGATCGACCCCAGGACGCGCAAGCAGGCCGTCGACGCTGAGGGCATTCCGCAGACCTCCTCGCCCGGCCATATGTTCTACGTGCTGCATGCATCAGGCGAGCCCGCAAAGAGTTATGGATTTGCTCCCAAGGAGCACGGAAGCGTGAATGGTCCTGGCACCATCATGGAGGATGACGCAACAGTCTATAAGGACCCACGCTACACCCGCACCCTCGAGATCAGCGAAGAGCAATACAAGAAGCTTGAGGCCTTCGGTTCGGACCCGGAGAAGTTTGGCTTCAGCAAGCACTACGAGGACGTGCGCCACAACTGCGTGGACTTCACCTGGAAGGCGCTGAACCACGCGGGCATCGAGCGGAAAAGAAGCATCGACGTGAATGCGCTGGGAGGTCCCGCCGGCCAGCTTTTCCCGGACGTCCGCATTCCTCTGGACATGAAGGGCGGCGGCAAGGACGGTTTTCGCCCGCTGCGCAACATCCACGGCGTGGACAGCATCGAGCCGCCGTTCCCGAACAGCGATCTCAATCGTACGAAGACCAACCCGATGCCCGAGCGCTCGTGGAAACATCGCTTGCTGAGCGAGAACGACGACATCGGTGAGCGCAGCGGTGAGCGGTTGGCCAACGACGCACGTGTGCCGGGTGACACATTGCATCCGCTGGACCAGCGGGTGCGGGCTGCGCTGGGCGACGCCGCCGAGCGCCAAGGGTTGCCGCCGGGACAGCAGCCCGAGCTGTTGGCGGGCCACCTGACGCGATTGGCGGTGCAGGGGGGCTACACCGAACGCGATACCTTGCAGGTGGCTTTCAGCAGTGGCGGTGCGGCGGATTCGCCAGGCTATGTCTTCCTGCAGCGCACGGGTGAAACCGCCTCACCAGACCCTGCAGCGAACCGCCAGCGGCTTTCGCTGGCCGATGCCCAGCAGGGCACGGTGGAGGAGGTGTACCAGCAAGCCAGCGTGCAGCATCAGGGCCGTGAGTCCAGCCGCGTCGCGCAGGAAGATCAGCTGCAGCAGACGCAGCATGCTCAGCCCCGAATGGGCTGATACCGGCCCATGCGACAGGCGTCGATGGCATCGACGCCCGACGGCATTCACCCCATGCGATGCGCAGGATTCTGCTGCTGGTCCTGTACCTGTGCATCCAGCGTCTGCTGCTCGGCCTGCACCGGCTGCTGCCCGCCCAGCCCCAACTTCTGCAGTGACTGCTCGGCCGGCGTCTGCGCGGCCACGGCGGTCGGCAGCATCGCCCGCAGGTGCGCCGGGTTGGCCGGGTCGCCCTGCACCACGAAGATGTTGTGCCCGGCCGGGAGGTTGGCCGTGGCGTTGCTCACCACCACGTGGTCGGCGCGTTCCAGACCCTGTTCACGGGCTTTGACGGCCAGGCTGGCGGCCACGTTCTCGCTGGTGGCGTCGAACGCACGGCCGTGCTTCTCGTCCAGTGCGGCCACGTTCTGGCGGATCTGCTGGTGCAGGGAATCATCAGGGGTCATTGGGGGCTCCATGTGGCCGCTACCGTGTGGCCGGATAGTGCCAGTGTAAAACGGTCGTGGGCTGCGCCGGTAACCGCTTTGTTGCTAGCCTGTGGCCGGGCGCAGGGGACGGCGCCCGGCTGCAATGGGATGGAGGGGAGAACGTGGTGCACGGAGAGACAAACCGGATACGGGGGCAGGCGGCTGCGCGGCTGCTGGGCGTGGGGCTGTGGGCCTGCGCAGGTATTGCGATGGCTGATACGCCCGTGGCGGCGGACGATCCTGCCTGCCCTTCGCAGGACTTCACCCGCTTCCTGCAACGCTTCGCCGACCCGGCCGATGACCGGGTGCGCCTGCGCTACACCTCCGACCCACTGGAGTACGAGGTGCCGATGCACACCGTGCGCGATGACCACGAGGGGCTGGCGCCCACGCACATCGTGCTGGAGCAGGGTGCCGCGCGGTTGAAACGTTTCAGCTACCGCTACCTGGCCGCGTTCGATCTGTTCGTGCCTTCACCGGTCAGCCGCGATCCTGCCGCGCTCGAGCGAATGCGCGCCGGCACCTACAGCGCGCCCACACGCATCGAAGCGATCGATGACAACGGGCAGCGCGTGACGTTCGGCAGCGACGCCGAGCGCGATACCTACACCTTCGCGCGCCGCTACGGTTGCTGGATGCTGACGCGCGCCAGCAACCTGCGCGACTGAGCGGGCCTTGTGGCGCTGACGATCACTTGTCTGCCGGGCGGTGGTCGTAACTGATCACGCGCTCGGCCTGCCATTGGCCATTCACGCGGCGCCAGACCTGGATGAAACGGGCCTGGCCGGTCCAGCGTTCAACGCCATCGGCGCCGCGCTCATGGAAGCGGTGATCGCCCATTTCCAGGGCGCGATCGTCCTGCAGCGGAAAGACCTGCAGTGAACTCTCCACCAGTTCGCGCCGCAGGTGCCAGCCCCCTTTGCGCGCGTTGTCGCACAGGGTGGCCACGCTGCGGCGGAAGTCCTCGCGGCTGTTGGCGGACTTGCCGTCCTTGTCATGGAAGAACTCCATGTCTTCGGTGGTCATCGCGGCGGCCCTGTCGGCATCGCAGGCATCGAAGGCCACGGCGAACAGCTGCGTGTCGGCCTCGCGGATCTGCTCGCGCAGGGTGTCGCTGGCGGGGGAGGTGCCGGCGACGGCGGCGGCGAGCAGGGGCAGGGCGAGCAGCATGGCGTGGCTCCGTTGAGGACCGGCGCAGACTGGCATGGGCGATGGCGTACGGTAACCGGGGCATGACGAAACCGGCGCAGGGCCCGACCAATGCCGTCCATGCGGGTGCGAAATGTGCCGGCTGACCGCTGCCCGTGTACGCGATGTCATGGCCTGAGCCGGATCCATCACGGGCGGCTCCGGTGCGATTGCCTAGGCTGGGTTCCTCTTTCCCCAGGAGTTCCCATGGCTACCTCCTCCGTCCGACTGCACATTGAAGACACCGGCGGCAGCGGCCGCCCGGTCGTCCTGATCCATGGCTGGCCGCTGTCTGCCGAATCCTGGAAGGCACAGGTGCCGCTGCTGCGCGATGCCGGTTACCGCGTTATCAGTTACGACCGTCGCGGCTTCGGCCGCTCGGACAAGCCCGCCGATGGCTACGAGTACGACACCTTGGCCGCTGATCTGGCCGGCCTGATCCACGAACGCGACCTGCGCGATGTCACCCTGGTCGGCTTCTCGATGGGCGGTGGCGAAGTGGCACGCTACATCGCCAACCACGGTGAGGACCGCCTGCACAGCGTGGTGTTCGCGTCGGCCGTGCCGCCGTACCTGCTGAAGGGCGCGGACAATCCCGAAGGGCCGCTGAGCCAGGAAAAGGCGGATGAAATGCGCCAGGGGCTGGAGAAGGACCGGGAGTCGTTCTTCGACGGCTTTACCCGCGATTTCTTCAGTGCCGACGGCAAGCTGATGGTCACCGAAGACGAGCGCCAGGCCGCCATCGCGCTCGCCCACCAGTCCGACCAGACGGCCGCGCTGGGGTGCATGAAGGCGTTCGCCACCACCGATTTCCGTGCGGACCTGAAGAAGGTGACCGTACCGACGCTGGTGCTGCACGGTGACAGCGATGCGACGGTGCCGTTCGAAGGCTCGGGCAAGCGCACGCATGCGGCCATCGCCGGCAGCGAGGTGGTGGTGCTGAAGCATGCGCCACATGGCTGCAATACCAGCCACGCCGATGACTTCAATCTGGCGTTGCTGGAATTCCTGAAGAAGTAACCCCGACTACGGCATCATCCACACATGCCCACTGCCCGCACGCCGCCCTGGAAGAAGCCCAACCCGAAGGGCCAGAAGACGCAGCCGCTGACGGAGGCGCAGAAGGCGGCGGCGCGGCAGCGGGCAGAGGAGAACGGGCGCCGTTACCCGAACCTGGTGGACAACATGTGGGCGGCGAAACTGCCGCGCGGTTGAAGCCTTACTGGCTGCTGCGCCGCGGCCACGGCTGCCAACCCCATTCCCGCCATGGCGCGACGGTGCGCGGCTGTATCGTCAGGTTAACGTTGGACGGTGCGCTGCACGTGTGCAGGGCATCGCGCAGCAGGGTCGCATTCACCGGCTGCGCCGTGGCCACCTGCAGCAGCGTGCCCCGGCGCCGCACCTGCACCGGCAGCACGCCGTGTACCTCCACCGGAGGGCCGGTGCGGGTTCTGCGGTAGCGCATGGTGATGGGGCGGACCGTGCGATGCAGCATGGGGGCGCAGGCATCCAGCATCTGCAGCTGCTGCTCCGTCGGCGCGCGCACGTCGATGACAGTGGAGGGATAGCCCAGGATGCTCTCCACCATGATCTGGAAACGTGGGCCATCCGGCATCAGGTAGACCGTCAGGCTCACCGTGCCGATGAACGCCATGGCTGCGAGCAGGACCCAGCTGCGCGGCACTTTTGCCGGCAGGGCAAGACGCTCAAGATTGGGCCTGCGCCGACGCATGCGGCGGTAGCGTCGCTGTGCGGCAGGGCTGGGCAGCAGGCTTTCATCCGGTAGCGCAACCACGCGCGGCGGAAGGCGGGCCAGCCGCGCATTGATCACCCGTGCGCCAAGCACCGCAACTGCCCCGCCAAGCAGAACCGGCAGCAGGGTACGCACAAGCAGATACAGCCCTACCATCGCCAGCTCTCCTGAAGGGAGCAGACATGATCGCGCATCGTGCAAGGTGATGTCGCATCTGCCAGCCGACAGCGGCCGTTGGCTTGGCTAGCATGCGCGTCACTCGCTGGGACTACGTCGATGACCGCCTTCACTGCCCGCCTCGGACGCTTCTTTGGCGCCGGCCTGATGTTGTTGCTGCTGCAGGTGCTGGCGCTGCTGTCTGTAGGCTTGGCCGCAGGCCATTTCCACCAACGCGTGGCCCTGTTGCTGGAGCCCCTGTCTCTGGCCTGCGGCGGCGCCGATCCTGCTGGCCGGATGCTGGTTGCCGAGCACCTGTTGGCACGTGCCGGCGCGCTGGACGACTGGCAGCCGCTGTGCTGGCTGCCGATGGCGGCGCTGGTGCTGGCCCTGCTGGGTACGCTGCTGGTCTGCGTGCACTGGCTGCGCCATGTGGATGCATCGCTGCGCCGCAGCGCGTGGGGGCTGCTCGCCCTGCATGTGGCGGCGCTGATGCTGTCCAGTGTGATGCTGCGACTGTATGAGCATGTCTGGACGCGCATCACCCATGCACTGCCTGCTGCATGCATGACAGTTATGGCACCGGACGGCTATGAGCGACCGTCCTCGATGAGGCACTGGCTGCTTCAGCTCTTCGCCAGGGCCGACCTGATGCCGCCGCACGCGCCTGATGCACTGGCGATCGTGCTGTGTGGACTGTTGCTGGCCGCGATGGTGGTTGGCTTGTGGCTGTGGCGCACCACCTCGCAGCTGGCCGGTTCTCATGCTGGCGCGGGCCGCTGACTGGCGCCAACCGGTGCTTCTGCGGCACGCTATGCAGATGAATACGGAAACTTCATCCAAGCAGACCAGCAAATTCCTCAGCCTGGTGCTGCGCCATGAGCCCGGCAAAATCGGGTTGATCCTGGACGGCCAGGGCTGGGCCAACGTCGACGAACTGCTGCAGAAGCTGGCTGCACACGGGCGGGCGCTCGACCGTGGCGGACTGCAGCACATCGTGGCGAGCTGCAACAAGCAACGTTTTGCACTGAGCGATGATGGCCAGCGTATCCGTGCAAACCAGGGACATTCGGTCGCGGTCGATCTGGGACTGGTGCCGGTGGCGCCGCCGCAGTGGCTGTATCACGGCACGGTGGCGCGCTTCGTCGGCTCGATCCGCGAGCAGGGCCTGCGTGCAGGCGAGCGCCATCACGTGCATCTGTCACTGGACCGGGAGACGGCCCACCAGGTCGGCGCTCGCCGCGGTGCGCCGGTGATCCTCAGCGTGCACGCCGGGCGCATGCATGCCGATGGGCATGTATTCCACTGCTCGGCCAATGGTGTCTGGTTGACCGACCACGTGCCGCCGCAGTACATCGCCGACTGACCCGCTCTGGCGCTGCGGCCGGTTCCACGCTCGGCGGCAAGGCCCAATCGGGTTACAGTCGCTGCATCCTGGTCCCATGGATGTACCGATGCGTCTGTTCCTGCGTGCGTTGCCGTTGCTGTTGTTGTCATTGACTGTCCACGCTGCCGAAGTCGATCGGCGCATCGCGGTGACCATCGACGATCTGCCATGGGCGCGCCTGGATGAGATCGTGCCGGCCGATCTGCAGGCGCGCCATGCCGCACTGATGGCGCAGCTGCGCCAGGCCGATGTGCCGGTGGTGGGCTTCGTCAACGAAAACAAGCTGGAAGTGGATGGCCGGGTGCAGCCGGCACGCGTGCAGATGCTGCGCGACTGGTTGGATGCCGGCTACGAACTCGGCAACCACACCTGGTCGCACATGGACCTCAACGCCAAAGGCGTGGCGGCCTTCCAGCAGGACTTCCTGCGCGGCGAGCAGGTGCTGCGGCCGCTGCTGGCCGAGCGTGGGCAGACGCCGCAATGGATGCGCCACCCTTACCTGCGTGCGGGCCGTACGCCGGAGGACCGCGTGGCGATGGACGCGTTCTTCAAGCAGCACGGCTACCGCGTTGCGCCGGTGACGGTCGACAACGGTGAGTGGGTGTGGGCCTTCGCCTATGCCAACGTGATGAACGAGCAGCCTGATTCACCGCAGCGCGAGGCGACGCTGGCGAGCCTGCGCAAGGGCTATGTGCCGTACATGCTGAACAAGGTGGACTACTACGAGCAGCAGTCACAGGCGCTGCTGGGGTATGCGGTGCCGCAGGTGTGGCTGATGCATGCCAACGAGCTCAACGCGGCGACGTTCGCCGAGCTGGTGGCGGCTACCAAGCGCCGTGGCTATCGCTTCGTGTCGCTGGAAGAAGCCGTGCGCGACCCTGCCTATGCGCGCGGCGCCGAGGGCTACAGCGGTCGCTATGGGCCGAGCTGGCTGCATCGCTGGGCGATGGGCGAAAACAAGCCCAAGGACTTCTATGCCGGCGAGCCGGAAGTGCCGAAGTGGGTGATGAAGCTTGCCAAGGTGGACGGCGAGTGAGCCTCAGCGCTTGATGGCCAGCACGCCATCGAGCGCCAGTTCTGCCTTGAAGCCGGCCTTTTCCAGGCGCTTGGCCACTTCGCGTGGTACGTCGCGGCCGCTGGTCAGCTTGTTCGGCGCGCCGGTGTAGTGGAACAGGCGGCCGCCCTTGCGGATGACGCGGGCGAGATGGTCGTAGAACACCTGCGAGTACAGTTCGCCGGCAATGCCGAAGCGCGGCGGGTCGTGCAGGATCGCATCGACGCTGTTGCTGGCGACCTGTTCGATCTGCTGCGAGACGTCGCCGTGGCTGAAGTGCAGGCGGCCGCCCGCGGCGGCTGAGTCAGGATCGGGCGACCACGGATTGAGCGTGCGCAGCCACATCACGTCGGCGTTCTT
>Ga0308165_1001298_pt1 | contig 36048 bp, 31 predicted proteins | sample PhyWR2_FD_201032 | JGI IMG/M metagenome (GOLD analysis project Ga0308165, IMG submission 201032) | Phyllosphere microbial communities from UC Gill Tract Community Farm, Albany, California, United States - DLSLW.R2 | ecosystem: Host-associated > Plants > Phyllosphere > Unclassified | place: USA...
CAGGTCCGCGTCGTCAAACACGATGAACGGCGCGTTGCCGCCCAGTTCCAGGGACACTTTCTTGATGTCCTTGGCGCATTCGGACATCAGTTGGCGACCGATTTCGGTCGAACCGGTGAAGGACAATTTGCGCACGATCGGGTTACCGGTCAGCTCGCTGCCGATGTCGCCGGCGCTGCCGGTCACCACACTGAACACGCCAGCCGGAATACCGGCACGCTGGGCCAGTTCGGCCAGGGCGAAAGCCGAGAACGGGGTTTGCGACGCAGGCTTGAGCACCATGGTGCAACCGGCGGCCAGGGCCGGGCCGGCTTTACGGGTGATCATAGCGGCCGGGAAGTTCCACGGGGTAATCGCGGCGGTCACGCCGATTGGCTGCTTGATCACGATCAGGCGCTTGTCTGGCTGGTGGCCCGGGATCACGTCACCGTAGATGCGCTTGGACTCTTCGGCGAACCACTCGATGAAGGAAGCGGCATAAACGATTTCGCCCTTGGCTTCGGCCAATGGCTTGCCTTGCTCGAGGGTCATCAGGCGCGCCAGGTCGTCCTGGTTCTCGATGATCAACTCGAACCAGCGACGCAGCTTGTTGGCGCGGTCCTTGGCGGTCAGTGCACGCCAGGCCGGCAGCGCCTTGTCGGCCGCTTCGATGGCGCGGCGGGTTTCGGCAGCGCCCATCTTCGGCACGGTGCCCAGGATTTCACCCGTTGCCGGGTTGTTGACCTTGATCGTCTGACCATTGTCCGCATCGACCCAAGCGCCATCAATGAAGGCTTGCTGGCGGAACAACTGGGTGTCTTTAAGCTGCATGTCGGCTTTCCTTGAACAGCACCGCGCACGCGCGGAGCGGATTATGATTGTAGAAAGGCGCCTTGAAGGCTGCCGTCAGGGAAATCATTCACCGGGCTGAAGCACATAAATAGCGCACGCAATGGATTCGTGCGGTTCAGCACCCAGACAAGAGCGTTTGAAATCTCAAACGAATCCTAGGATCAAAGGGGGTAAAGGACAATAGCCTGTTCGAAAAAAAGAACGAAAACGCCGCCTTAACCCCATTTTTCAGATCAGCGTAGCAAACGTGGGTTACGCTTTGAAAAAGCGCTGTCGATTCAGCAGCATGGACGCCTGCCAAGCATATGAGTATCATGCGCCCGCATTGCACCAGTAGCTCAGCTGGATAGAGTACTGCCCTCCGAAGGCAGGGGTCGTGGGTTCGAATCCCGCCTGGTGCACCATATTTGCAAACGAGAAAGCCTCAGGCCGTAGGGTCTGGGGCTTTTTTGTGGGCGCAATTGCGCCGCTGTCGATAGCTGAAACACCTTCCTTGTTCCGCCCTTTCGGCAATGCGTTCAATATGCCGATCAACCCGACAGACTTTGCCTTCAGAGCCACCCATACAACAAAGGAAGTGACGTGAGCTTCGCACTGATGAAAAGACCTGTCGCCATGAAATTTCGGATCGGGGTAAAAATTGCCTAATGGCCGTCAACGACTTGATTCTTTACAGCACGGAAGATGGCTTGGCGCAGTTCAGTCTGCGAGAAATGAATGATCAGGTCTGGCTGACTCAACTGGAACTCGCCGACCTGTATCAGTCCAGCAAGCAGAACATCAGCAAACACATTCAGGCGGTTTTGGCCGAGGGGGAGCTGGCAGAGGCAGCAGTTGTCAACTCAAAGTTGACAACTGCTGCTGATGGCAAGGATTACCTGACTCAGCTCTATGCTCTGCCCATGATCATCGCCATCGGCTACCGCGTTCGCTCAACCCGCGGCTCGCAATTTCGCCAATGGGCCACCCGAACGCTGGGCGAGTACCTGCAAAAAGGCTTCGTCATGGACGATGCGCGCCTCAAAGCGGCGCGCTGCCCGGGGCCAGTACCACACGCTGGCTGTCCAGGTGACCCGCCACCTGACGCAGCAACAGATGATCGATATCCGCCGACAGCTGGCAGCGATAGCTTCACGAAGTTCGGCAGCCTCCCCACAGGTTGTGTGCACGGGCTATGTTGAAGCGTCGAGGGAACGGTTTTGTTGTTTGGCGAAGATGGCAGCCATTTCCGGGTCATCCAGATGATCCAGCGCTCGTTCCACCAGCAGGTGGACGCCATTGGCCATGCGGTTGATCGCCAGGGCGATGGAGCGGCGGGAGCCGTTGATTTCGTCGGCGAGGTCAGCGGCCAAGGCACTGATCGCCAGCAGGTCTTCGGAGGCGTTGGAGAGCAGGGCTTCGGTGTGGATGTGGGGATTGACGGTAAAGAGCGAGCCTTCGCGTGCGGGTTGCTCTGGTTCGGTTTTCGGTGGGTCGGGAATGGCTTTGGACATTTGACTAACTCCGGAAGTGGAGCCGTTCACGCGTCGCTGCTAAACGATGGGTGGCGGCTGTGCGCGGGTTAGCAGACCGGGGAGTTAGCAAACCGGCGCGCCCGAGGGCGCCCCACGCACAGCCACCATGAAGAGGACGCTATGCACTTCACTAACACGACAGGCTGCTAAACCCGATCACTGACAATCAGTGACAGGAATCAAATTACCGAGCGGTCCCAAAGCGCACAAGCCGGCGGATTCTGGCGTGGCGGTAGGCAACGGCGCAAGAATTTGTAGCTTGCAGGAAGTAAAACAGAGGCCTGTTAAACAGCCGACCCAACACAGGGCCGACATTGATCTCCTGTAGGAGCGAGCATGCTCGCGATGGAAGGCCAAACACCGCGGGCATTCAGATTTCCCACGTTATCATTGGTCCCCATCGCGAGCGTGCTCGCTCCTACGGGGTGGTCCAATCGAACTCGTCGTAATCATCGTCGAAGTCGTCCTCATCGAGGTGGTCTTCCTCCTCCGGCTCTTCAGCCTGCTTGGCCAGAAGAAACTCCTTACGACTCTCGGTAATCGCTCGCCGCAGTTCTTCGCCCTTTTCCGGGCAGTTGAGCATTTGGGCGATGCGATCGATTTTCTTGGCCACGGCATCCTCCAACGCATCGGCGACTGAAATAGATAGTGGCTTAAACCCGCAGAAAAATCTTCAGCGGTGATAACGCCGTACCACGCTGCTGTTCTTGAGCACATGGCCTTTGATTTTTTCCATCAGTTGCGCACGGGTGAGGCCCGCCGGCAAGGCGTCCGGGGCGAGGTCCAAGGCGTAGAGCTGGATGATGTAGTGATGGGAGCTGTCGCCCACCGGCGGGCATGGCCCGATGTAACCGGTGGTGCCTTTGCTGTTGGTGCCTGCCGCGCCTTCAAAGGACGTCTTGGTGCCAGCGCCGAACGGGATCTGCCGGGTGCTGGCCTTGAGGCCGTAGTGAATCCAGTGATCGACACCCAGGCCTTTCTGGCCGTCCGGATCGTGCATCACGATGGCGTAGCTCTGGGTACCTGAAGGGCCGGCGTTCCAACTCAGCGCCGGCGACTGGTTCTTGCCGCCGCAGCCGCTGGCGTCGCTGGCCGCCACCGACGTGAAAAGACGGTTGTCCGACACGCCAGGCATGCTGACGGTGAAGCGTTCCTGGGCCTGTGCGGGAATCTGCACGCAAAGGGCGACGGCAATGGCCGCCAGCCAAGGGTTCAGAGAGGTCAATCGAGTCATTCCGGAGCACCTTGTGCGGGTGGGGCCGTGGTCGGCGTGCAAACTATAGCGGACCGTTCGTGCCGTGGCAGCGGGATTTGGCTGAACCTCGCAATATTGGCCAAACTCTTAAGTGAAACGCCTTCCTGGAGAGCGATCATGGCACTGCACCGCGTTGCCCGTTTAGCCGATATCCCCGAAAACCGAGGCCTGGAAGTGCGTGTTGGCGAGCGCAAAATCGTGTTGTTGCGCGCAGGTGATCAACTGCGCGCTTATCAAGGCGAATGCCCCCATGCCGGGGCGCCGCTGGCCGAGGGTGCGCTCTGCAATGGGCGGCTGATTTGTCCTTGGCATAAAGCGGCTTATCGGATCGACGATGGCGCCCTGTGCGAGCCGCCGTCACTGGACAGCCTCAGGCGCTATCCCTTGGAAACCCGTGGCGATGAAATCTGGGTGGATGAGCAACCGCTGCCCGATTCCCACACCCCGCCAGCCGATGATGATCGCACCTTTGTGATCATCGGTGCGGGGGCCGCAGGCACGGCAGCGGCAGCCGCACTAAGGGAAAAAGGTTTTGGCGGCCGCGTGTTGCTAATCGACCGCGAAGCCGATGCCGGTTATGACCGCACGGTGCTGAGCAAATTTGTCATCGCCGGTGAAATGCCACCGGACGAAATCCCGGCGTTGCGAGACGATGACTTTTATCGCGAGCAACGCATCGAGCGCCTGCTAGCCGAAGTGGCAAGCCTGGATGCCAAAAGCCGAAGCGTACGCCTGACCAACGGCCAGACCGTGAACTACCACGCCGCGTTGCTCGCCACGGGTGGGGCCCCCAAACCGCTCGAGCTGCCGGGTGCGGACCTGCCGCAGGTCTTCCTGCTGCGCGCCAAGGACCAGGCACAAGCCATTCTGAACGCCGCGCAATCCGGCCAGCGGGCGGTGGTCATCGGCGACAGTTTCATAGCCATGGAGTCCGCCGCCGCCCTGCGCGAACACGGCCTGGATGTCACGGTGCTGGCCCGTCACGCCGTGCCCTTTGCCAAGCAGTTCGGTGAGACCGTCGGCAAGGCGATTCTGGCTCGCCACGTGGCCCACGGGGTGGTGTTCCATACCGACAGCGAAGCCTCGGAGATAGTGGGCAACAACAAAGTCGAGGCGGTTAAGCTCAAGGACGGCCAGCGCCTTCCGGCAGACCTGGTCCTGGTGGGCATCGGCGTCAGCCCAGCCACCGACCCGTTTGCCGGGTTGCCCATGGAAAAAGACCTGTCCCTGCAAGTCGACGGCGGCATGCGTGTCAGTGAAGGACTGTGGGCGGCAGGCGATATTGCGACCTTCCCGTTCAACGGCCAGCCACAAAGGATCGAACACTGGCGCCTGGCGCAACAACACGCAAGGATTGCGGCGGCCAACATGTTGGGTGGCGATGAGCACTATCTGGATGTGCCGTACTTCTGGACCTGGCACTTTGGCAAGAACTACGACTATCTCGGTCATGCCCAGGACTGGGACGAGGTCGAGTTCAAGGGCGACCCTTATCATCCACCGTTCATTGGCCTGTTCGGCAAGAACGGGGTGGTTACGGCCGCCATCGCCTGCGATGAAGAGCGGGCAATGGCGATGCTCGCCGAACGGATGAAACAGCCGCTGCCGATTGACGAAGCGTGGCGGCTGATCCGCGACCTCTAGGGATTACTCGGCGACTTCGACGCCGCCGAGTTTGCTCATCACGAAGCCGATAAACTGTTCGACAGTCATCTTCCGGCCATTGAACTCCACTTCATTGTTGGCGTAGTGCAGTTTGCTGATGACGTTTGTGCCGTCCACCGTCGCGAACTGTGTACCGACGGCCATGGCGCCAAACATATCAGCGGTGGCCTTGGCCTGATCGACAATGGTCTTGGCGTCGGTCTGGCCATCAAGTTGCCCCTGAACGCTTAACACATCAACCAGCATCGGCTTGGACACCTGGATGTTGACGTCCAGCAGGGCAACCACTTGTTTGATCAACTGGTCAGGCGGCAGGTCCATGGATTTCGGCTTGGTCAGGTCCAGTACCAGATTGGCGTGGCTTTCGCCGTTGGCGGTGGTGAAGGCGAGTTTTTCCAGCGCCAGTTGAGGGCCGGCAGCCAACAGTTTTTCCAGATCGGCTTTGACCTGAGTCTCTTCAGCCGGGGTAAGCACCAGCTCGGGGGCCGGTTCACCGGCAGCAGCCGCCTTGGCAGCGGCCTCTTCATAGGGTTGCAGTTTGGTCTGATATACCTGCATCAACGACATCGTCGCTGGAATGTCGAGGTTCTTCAGGCTCATGGCCAACTGCGCGGAGCCCACTTTTTTATCGTTAAGCGACACTTCGCCGATCTTGTAGTCAGCGCGCCCGGAAGCATTGGTGCCCGACTCTTCGGTGAGGCTTTTCATTTCAAATTTGTTGAGGCCCAAGACCAATTGCTGTGGACCGAATGTGGTTTTGCTGTCCGTCAGCTCGACCGTGTTCTCACCGGTGTAGTAGCCATAAGTGCTCTTGATCAGGTTGCTGGCCAGGGTCAGACCTTTCAACTCGACTTTGACAGGCGATTGGCTCTCGTCGACGGTGGTCAAGGTGAAGTTGTCCATGTAACCGTTGGCTTTGACTTTCTGCGCCTGGGCGCTGGCCGAGACTTCGAGGTTCAGGCCGGAGAATTTCAGGTGGGACTTGTCGTCCAGCGCCACGTCCAACGGCAGCAATTCAAAATTGCCGTTGGTGGAATTGTCGTAGCCAATGTTGACCACGCCGGTGAGCGGCGACTTGTCCTTGGCGGCGGCGAACCACTTCTCGGTGACGGGGGTCTTTTCCAGTGCGTAGTGACTGGTGGCCATGACGGGCAGCCATTTGAGCGACACCAGTCGCGAGAATGGCAGTGGGCCGTGTTCAATGTTGTCCACGAAGAGCAATTCGACCGGGGTTTCGCCGAACGCGTCCCCCTCACCCTTGAGGCGGTAGTGCGCGGTGCTGCTGAACAGGTGGCGTTCCAGCGACACCAGTTCCAGCGAAGCGGTACCCTTGGTGCCGACCAGCGCGGCTTGCAGCTCCTTGTTGGCGTCGGCGATCGAGCTGTTCAACACCCCTTCGATTCGGGTGCCGGTGTACCAGGCACCGCCGGCACTGATGACGCCAATCGCTACAACAATTCCAAGAAGTACGCCTGCTGATTTATTCATGAATGACCCAGTCAATGTCCGTTGTTTGAGGTGTGGTCGTCTTCCCTGAACCCTTGGCGGGTTAATGGCTCGACTCCGACGAAAGTGGCATGCAGGTTAGCATCAGGCGCGGGGGGTGGCCCAATGATTAAAGGTGAAAGAATGTCATTTCGGCTTGGCTATCGCCTGGAATTTGCGGTGATACCAATATCGCTTTCGCGGGCAAGCCCGCTCCCACAGTGGAAGGTGGTGTTCACACGATCCCTGTGGGAGCGGGCTTGCCCGCGATGAGGCCCGCCCAGGCACCACAGCACTCAGGAATACTGCACTTCCATCTCATCAAGCTGATGATCAAAGCTCTTGAGCCGCGCCGTCCACGTGTACACCAGCACTTCAAAGTCGCGATTGATCACCGCCCCACCCGTCACATCCGCGCGCGGGTCACAGAAGTCCAGTTGATAACGTTCGCGAGCCATGGCCGAAGCGACATCCGAGAGCTCACGGGCATTGTTCAGCCAATGCCAGCCCTCCTCGGCTATCTGCTTGTCGAGCGCCTGGCACTGCTTTTTCAGGGTTTCGAGGCTTTTTTCCAGCGGCGTGCCGGTCAGCTCGCCCATGACTTCCTGGAACGTGCGCCCCGGTTGCCAGTAGCTGCCCCAGAAATAGCGATCGAATACGGTTTCTACCCGGCGCAACGCAACCTTGGTGTCCCAGATCAGCACCAGTGTCTTGCCTTGCTCGAGTTGTCTTTTTTTGATGCGCTGGCCCTGAAGCGAAGCCCAGGCCACGACCACGATGGCCATCACCGCGATCAGCGCGGCTGCGCTGTCGAGAAACACCATCGCTTGATCGAGCTGATGCGCCAGCATGACGCCGTAGAAATAGGTGGCCGACAGCAAGACCAATGCCGCAATGGCGCACCAAAAGCCGGGAGCATAAGGGTTTTTCATTATTAGAGTCCCCATGACCAACGCTAGCCTTGATTGATGAGTTCGTCGCGCGACCTCATCAAGTCAAAGCATAGCAACGGCCTCAGGGTTTGCTGGCGTTCGAACCTTGCGTTCGTCCGCTTTCCCAGCCACCACCCAGCGCCAGGAACAAATCGATCTGGCTCAGCGCGACCTGGGTATTGGCGGCGGCCAGTTGCGCGGTGACATCGGTGTAGGTGCGGGTCGCCTGCAGGTCGGCGAGAAACGATTCGCGGCCCGCCTGGAAGAAGCGGTGCGTCTGGTCGGCGGCCAGCTTCGCCGATTGCTCGGCATCCGCCAGGGCCTCGCGGCGCTGTAACAATGCCGAGTACTGCGCCAGGCTGGTCTGGGTTTCACGGATGGCATTGAGCACCACCCCATCGAAGTGGGCCAGGGTCGCCTGGGTCACGGCTTCGGCTTCACGGATACGCGCCCTGGCGCCGTTGGTCGGCACGTTCCAGGTCAGCGAAGGTCCGAATCCCCAACGATTGGCGGAAGGCTCACCGAGGTTTTCCAGAAGACCGACAGTGCCGATCGTCGCGCCGATGCGGATGTCCGGGTACAGCTCGCCGGTGGCCACACCGATCCCGGCAGTCGCGGCGGCCAATCGGCGTTCAGCCTGGCGAATATCGGGACGACGCTTGAGCAGCGAAGCGCCATCGCCCACCGGTATCAACTGGGCGATCTTCGGCAGTTCTGCACACGTCGCGGTGCCGGCCGGCAACTGATCGACCGGCGTGGCCAGCAACATCGACAGACGGTACAGCCCTGCCTGGCGCGCCGCCTCGTAGCGCGGCATCTCGGCGCGCAGGGATTTGAATTGGGTTTGCGAACGGGTGACCTGGGTTTCGTCACCCCGACCGGCATCGCGCAGCCGCTGGATCAACGTGGTGCTTTGCGACTGCAGATCAAGGGAATGCTGGGCAATCTCATGCTCCTCGTTGGCCGCACACACCTGGGTGTAGGCCCGCACCACATCGGCCACCAGGGTGATGCGTGCGGTATCGGCGGCCGCCTGGGTTGCATCGGCATTGGCCTTGGCGGCTTCGATGCCGCGCTTGAGCGTGCCAAACAGGTCGAACTGATAGGAGGCGCTGATGCCGATATCACCGATGTTGGCCACCGGCACTTTTTCCGGCAACAGGAACGCTTCGCCCGATTCCTGCAAGCGCTGGGCACCCATTTTGATACCACCGCTCCAGCCACCGGCGGCCTCGGCCTGATCGACTTGGGCGCGTGCCCGCAGCAGGCTCGCAGCGGCCACACGTAAATCAGTGTTGGACGCCAGCGCCTGCTGGACCAATTGATTGAGTCGCGGATCCTGATACAAGCGCCACCAATCGGCCGGCACCGGGGCTGAGACCACCGGTTTACCATTGACCGCCAGTTCACCCTGCAAATCTGCACGCTGGACGGCCGCCTCCGGCGGTACGTGATAATCCGGCCCAACCGTCTGACACGCCGACAACAGCAAGCCTAATCCGGCGATCGCCAAACCCGAGGCCTTGCTCATTTTGCCGACTCCTTGTCGTCAATGATCGACACGGTGGCAGTGCGCCCGGCAATCATGCGGAAGTCCGGTGGCACATCGTCGAAGGCGATCCGCACCGGAATCCGTTGCGCCAGGCGCACCCAGCTGAATGCCGGGTTGACGTTGGGCAGCAGGTTGCTGCCGCTGGTGCGGTCACGGTCTTCGATGCCGGCGACAATGCTTTGAACATGGCCACGCAGGCGAGCGTTGTCGCCGATTACACGGATGTCGACGCTCTGGCCAACGTGAATGCCGTCCAGTTTGGTTTCTTCAAAATACCCGTCGATGTGGAATGAATTGCTGTCCACCACCGACAACACCGGACGCCCGGCGGTCACAAACTCCTGGGGACGCGGGGCCCGGTCGTTGACGTAGCCGTCCACCGGGCTGCGAATGGTCGAGCGGTCGAGGTTGAGCTGGGCGCTGTCCACCGCCACCTGCGCTTCCATCAACGCCACTTCGGCACGGGCCACCCGCGACTGGCTTTCTTCCAGTTGCTCGCCCGGCACAAGGTTGCCAAGCCCCTTGTTCCGCTTGGCTTCGCGCTGGGCCTGGGCCAGGGTTTCCTGGCGATCGGCGACCGAGGCCTTGGCTTGGCGCAAAGCCAGCTTGAAGCGGTCCTGGTCGATGCTGAACAGCACCTGGCCGCGCTGGACCGGTTGGTTGTCCCGTACTTCCACTTGCTGGATCAGCCCGGACACATCCGGCGCGATCTGCACGATGTCGGCACGGATGTGCCCGTCACGGGTCCAGGGGGCGAACATGTAATACATGACCATGCGCCAGACCACGACGACCGCGAAGCTCACGATCAACAGCGTCAGGACCACACGGCCGAGGGTCAAAAAAGGTTTTTTCATGTCATCAGGTATCGGCTGAGTGAATCCACAGCGCCCAGCAGCAAGGCGTACAGAGCCACGTTGAACAATGCCCGGTGCCAGACCAGGCGGTAAAAATGCAGGCGCGTCAGCAGGCCGTGCACCAGCAGGTAAATCAGGTAGGTAATGCCCATCAGCACCAGCAGCGTGGGCAGGAACACCCCACTGATATCCAGATCACCGATCATAAAGGCGCTCCATCGATGCCATGGGGAAGCGGTTCTTCGGGTTCTGCGCTGCCGACAAATTCGACGCCGGGCAACAAGGCCAGGCGCAGGCCACTCAAGGCGTGCAGCAGGTGCAGGCGCGCACCGTCATCACACTCGCGATCCAGGGCGCGGCGCGTACGGTCCATCAACATCAGCAACGCGCTCGGGGCAGGCAGGCGCTCATCGGCCTTGAGGCAAGCCTTGAAATACTCGCCGACCTCGTTCACCACTTGATGCAGCAGCACCTGTGGAACACCCAGCACGCGCGGGGTGTAGGCCAGCAGGTCGAGCAGGTTCAACGCAACACGCACTTCGCGCAGCGCGATGCCGGTGTCCTGGCCGGTGATGGCCAGGCGCGGCAAGTGCTGCATCATCCGATCAAGCACCTGCACCCCCAACTGCCGGTGTTCGGCCAGGGTCGCCGGCTTGGTCAGGCTGACGATGTCGCGCCAGCTGAAACGGGTCAGGCGCTTGGCCGCCAGCTCCGCACCAAAGGGCCGGGCGATCAACGTCCAGACAAAGGCGAAGAGCAAACCCACGGGACCTGCCAGGTTGGAGTTGACGAAGCTGAGGAAATCCGCGTCGTAGGCGCCCTGGATACTGATGAAGGACGAGGTGTTGACCAGCGTCAGCAGCATGCCCAGGTAGAACTGCGGCTTGACCGTCAGCGTGCCGATGCAAATGAACGGCACCGCAAACGCCAGTACCAGCATCGGGAAATCGTGCAGGTTGGGCAGTACCAGGAACAGGTAAAGGCTGGCGAATACCACTGACATCGCGGTCCAGAAAAAGAACCGGTAGATCTGCGGAGCCGGGTCATCCATCGACGCGAAGAAACTGCACGCCACCGCTGCGAGAATCACTGCAGCGCCACCGTCGGTCCAGCCGAGCAGAATCCACAGCACCGAGGCGACGATGATCGCGGTGACCGTGGACGCCGCCGAATACAGCATCAGCCCACGGTCCAGGAACGGCGACAACCGCCCCAGTCGCCAATGCCGATAGACCGCATGCCAGCTGTCCTGGCTTTCGCACTGGATGGCGTATTGCAGGCTGCGACAGTCCTGCCACAGATCGATCCACTCGCCGAGTCGATACAGGGCGTTGGAAAACAGCAGTTGCTTGCGATCATCCAGCGCCCGGGCAGACGGTTGCAGCGCTTCGAGTTGATCCTTCAATGCTTGCCAGCGCCCGATGTCCGCGTCCTTGTACTCGAGCCATTGCCGGGTGGCGGCGAGCAACGGCGCGAACCGGTCTACCAGCTCTGGCGTGCGCCGCTCAAGGGCGTAAAGCGCGTCATCCAGGTCGTCGATCAGCGGCAGCAGGTGAATCATTCGCCCGCGCAGCTCCTTGGTATTGCGCACGGTCTGAGGGCGGGCACCTTCGTGGGGCAACTGGCCGATCATCAATTCCAGGGTGTTGAATGTGGCGACCATTGATGAGCGCAACGCGCTGATTTCTTCGGGCTGCACGTTGCGACTGAGGAAGCGCAGGCTGTACGTCGAGGCATCGGCAAACCATTTGCTCACCGAGTCGCTGAACACTGGCGCCAGCCTGCGTGGCCAGAACATCGCGCCGACGACCGCCGCAACAGCGATGCCGAGAAAAATTTCTTCCGTGCGTGCCTCTGCCACGTCCCATACGGAAAGCGGGTTATCCACGACCGGCAGCGCAATCAGCGGCAGTGTGTAGCCGGCCAGCATCAGCGCATAGTTATTGGCCGTGCGCAGGTGCATGGACAGGAACAGCAGGATCCCGGTCCACAGGGCAATGACGAGTACCAGCACATAGGGACTTTGCACGAACATCGGCACGAACAGCACCGCTGCTGCCGCGCCCATGAATGTCCCGATCGCGCGGTACAGCGCCTTGGAACTGGTCGGGCCGACGAAGGGGCTGGAGACGATGTAGACGGTGGCCATCGCCCAGTACGGACGCGGCATTTGCATGAGCAGGGCGATGTACAACGCGATCATCGAGGCCGCGAAGGTTCGCACGCCGTAAAACCAGTCGCGGGCCGGGGGAACGCCGGCGAAAAATCCGCTCAAGGTGTCACCACGGCTGGGGCATTGGCCGCCTCAAAGGCTTTTAATACGCGCAATGCGGCTTCCAAATCACTGGTGGGAATACCGGCGAGCGTTTCGTGACGCAAGCGTACCAGCTCGACCTCCACCGCCTGCACCAGCTCGCGGCCGGTGTCCGTCAGGCTCAGGCATTTGGCGCGACGGTCCTGGGCATCGGCGGTGCGCCGCACATAGCCGGCGTGACACAGCTGATCGAGCAGGCGCACCAACGACGGGCTCTCCATCCCGGCAGCCTGTGCCACCGTCACCTGACGCACGCCCTCGCCCAATCGCCCGATCATCAACAAAGGGACGGCGCAGGCTTCGGAGATGCCGTAGTTGACCAGTGTGGTCTGGCAGATTTTCCGCCAATGCCGGGCGGCCACCACCATGGCACTGCTGATGTTCATCTGGAGAGCGTCGAGGTTTTTGGGCACGGGATAAAGGACACACTGTTAGTTTGCTAACTATCAATATGACATCCACCGGGAAATCCGGTCAAGTTTTGAAACAATTATCCGATCAGCAACCCTGTACCCGCCCCTTCCTCAGCAGCACGTTCAACTGGTCCACAACCTCCGCCCAATCGGCGTCATCCAGTATTTCATCGCGCAGAAACGCCGCCTGGCTCTGGCTCCAGAAAAAAGCGTCGGCCAGGTGCAGGTCGGGTTTGAGCGGGGAATGGGACGTGATGAATTGGTCAATGCTGACCGGATCATTGGGCAGGCCCAATTGCTTGAAGAGCGAGGGCAGGCTGTGGGTTGGGGATTGCATAGTGGGCTCCTGGGGAAAAGTTGAGCGACCGCTTTGCGATCAATCGCGAGCATGCTCGCGATAGCGGTGTGTGCGGCGACGACCACTTCGCTCATGACCCAAAAGTCTAGGCCGGATGCCGGCATCGCGCCTGGATGCCGGCTAGCACAGCCCGGGTTACCAATCGTAAGACACGCTCGACACCACCGTCCGACCCTCTCCGTAGTAGCAATCCCACTCACTTCTGCAACTGGCGACGTATTCCTTGTCCGTAAGGTTTTTCACGTTTAACGCCAGTTTCACCCCCTTGAGACGAAAGGCAGACATGCCCAGGTCGTACGTCAGGCTCGCGTCGTACACGGTGTAGGAAGGAATCTGAAAGGAACCCTCGTAATCATCGCCATAGTTGCTGCGGGCATACCGCGCGCCGACCCCGGCGCCGACTCCGGCCAACGGTGTGTCGCCCAGCACCGTGTAGTTGATCCACATTGCCGCCGTCAGCAGCGGACTGCTCGCCGGGTGGCGACCCTCTCGACCGTCGTTGTCCTTGGTGTACTTGATATCGTTACGCGATGCCGAGGCGATCACACGCAGGGATTCGGTGACCTCGGCCTTGGCTTCGAACTCGATCCCCTTGGAGCGAATGGCGCCGGTCTGGCCACTGAAGCCGGGATTGGCGAGGTCCGTGGTCAGGATGTTTTCCTGTTCCAACTCGTAGGCGGATATCTGCACAAAGCTGTTCTGGCCCGGCGGCTGGTACTTCACACCCGCCTCGTACTGCTTGCCAGTGGACGGGTCGAAGGCGCTGCCCCGTACATCGGTGCCCGTCATTGGCAGGAACGACTCCGAATAGCTGACAAAAGGTGCAATGCCGTTATCGAACAGGTAGACGATGCCACCACGCCCGGTGAACTTCTCGTCCTTGTTGTTGCTGTGCACACCTGTCAGCGGCTGTTTGTTATCGGTTTCGGCCCAATCGTAGCGACCACCGAGCACGAAGACCCACTGGTCGAGTTTGATTTGGTCCTGCGCGTACAAACCGGTCTGGGTGATGGTGTTGTCCCAGCGATTGTTGTTGCTGAAATTCAGCGACTGACCATAGACCGGCGTGAACAGGTCAATGATCGGCGGGTTGTAGTCATACAGACCGTCGAACTTCGAGTTGAAGTGGTAGTAGTCGACACCGACGATTGCCGTATGGCTGAGAGGCCCAGTGTCGAACTCGGCCTGAGCGATGTTATCCACACCGAACACCTTGTTGTCCTGTTGCCAGTTCACGCCGTAACGGGTCTGGTAGCGCTGATCGTTCTGCCCTGTGATCGGGTTGGCGACGAAGCGGTAACCATGCAGGGGCGCTGTGTAGTGGTCGTTGACCCGCGCATATCGTGCGTTTTGCTTGAGGGTCCAGACGTCGTTCAGGCGATGGGAAAACTCGTAGCCGAAGGCGTACTGCTCGCGGTGATAGTCATTGACGCCAGGCTCGCCGAGGAACAGGTCGCGGTCGATCTTGCCATTGGGGTTATCGAACAACGTACCCACGGCCGGAAGTCCCTGCGCCTCAGGAACACCTTCGTCTTTCTGGTACTGGGCGAACAGGGTCAGGCTGGTGTCGTCAGTGGGGCGCCAGGTGAAGCTCGGGGCGATGAACTGACGCTTGTCTTTGACGTAATCGATTTCATCCTGGCTGTCGTTGGCCAGGGCCGTCAGGCGATAAAGATACTTGCCTTCGTCGTCCAGCGGCCCACCGAGGTCGATGGCGGCGCTCTTGTGATCGTAACTGCCAGCTTCGAACTTGATCTGGTGCAGGGCCTCTGCGGTCGGGCGCTTGCTGACCAGATTGACGATGCCGCCCGGCTGATTCTGTCCGTACAACACTGACGCCGGGCCTTTGAGCACTTCAATGCGTTCCAGCGAGTAGGGCTCGATCTGCAATGCACCACCGGTACTGCCACCGCCATACGGCAGGTGCAGGCCATCGAGGTACAGCGGCGTCGGCGAGAAGCCGCGCGAGGTTGGCTCATCGAAAATCTTTACCCGGTCGGAGAAGCCACCGCCGGTAATCCCCGGCGTGTAGCGCAGGGCTTCGGTCACGCTTTGCGCGTTGCGCGAGCTGATTTCGGCGGCGGTGACGACGTTGATCGTCTGCGGGATTTCCACCAGCGCGGCATCGGTCTTGGTGCCGGTGGCGCTACGCTTGGCGACGATGCCCGCGACCGGGCCCCAGGCATTTTCCCGCGCCTCGGGCGCGCTGACACGGGTAGCGCCCAACTGCAGAGGGCCATCTTGCGAGATCGGCTGCAAGGACCAGCCACCCTGGGCAAAAACGGCCTGCAAGCCACTGCCCGCCAGCAACCGTTCAAGACCCTGGCTCACATCGAAACGCCCCTGAAGACCGGCACTGCGCTTGCCCTCGGTGAGCTGCGCATCCACCGACAGCAGAATGCCCGCCTCACTGGCAAAACGATTCAGAACCTGATCGAGGTTGCCGGCGGCAATGGTGTACTGGCGTGCCTGACTGACGGCGGCGTCTTCGGCCCAGGCCAGGTTTGGCACCAGTGGCGTGGTGGCCAGCAAGGTAGCGAATACGCTGCGACGCAAGACGCCATCAAGCGCAAAAGTCTTCTGTGTTGGCATTCTGGAACTCCGTATGAGAATGCTTCTTGATTTGCTTTCAAGAGGTATCCCGAACGGGGCAAGAAAACCGACAAGCGCTTGTGAGAAATTTTTTTGCGACTTCAGGTGCGGCGTTTCACCGTCACCCAGTAACGGGTCACGGACCGCACTTGCACCGGCAAGGTACGTTCGAGCGCGGCGAGGACCGCGTCGGTGTTATCGAGTGGAAATACGCCGGTCAGCAGCAACGGCGAGACCGACTCATCGCAGCGAATCCAACCCGGCCGATAACGCGCCAGCTCCGCCAGGAACAGCCCGAGCGGCTGCCGTTCGGCCACCAGGCGGCCCTGGCTCCAACTGCTGGCAGTGACGCTTGCCGGATGCATCGAACCGGTTCCGCCAGCGTTGAACCACAGCCTATGGCCGGCATCCATGAGCACTGGCGTGCCTCGTCTGGGGCTGATGCGCAACTGCCCTTCGTACAGTTCAACGAGCGCGCCGTCATCCATTTCACGTACGGAAAACCGCGTGCCCAACGCCTGGACATCGCCGCCGGCGGTTTCCACGATCAGCGGCCGGATCGGGTCGTGTCCACTGGTGAGCAGCACTTCGCCCTTGATCAATTTGATCCGACGCTCCTGCGCGGTAAAACGCAGATCAACTGCACTGTCGCTGTTGAGGTCCAGCCGGGTGCCATCGCCCAGGGTCATGTGGCGAATCTCGCCTGTGGCGGTGCGGTGCTCGGCGAAGGTAGCGCGCCAGGCCACCTGATTTTGCAGCAGGTATCCGCTCCCACCCGCGACCAGCAGCACACCGAGCATCTTCAGCGCAGCGCGGCGCTGCGGGTCAGGGCTGTCGCGCAAGACCGCCCGTGCACATTGCGCCGGCACCGAGCCGAAGGTTTGTTGGAGTTGCTGCAAGCGCTGCCAGGCACGCTGGTGCTCTGGATGAGCCTGTTGCCACAGCACGAAGGCCTGGCGCTTCTCGGCATTCAGATCATCGCCCCAATGCAGCATGAGCCATTCACTCGCCTGCTCGACAATGACCGGATCAATGGGCGCGTCGTGGGCGCGACTCATGACTCGTAGACCAACTGATAACAGGCGAGAATCGCCCGGGTCATGTACTTCTGCACCGAACTGACCGTGACCCCGAGCCGCTCGCCGATTTGCGCGTAGCTCATCCCTTCGAATTGCGAGAGCAGGAAAGCCTGGCGCACGTTATCCGGCATGCGATCGAGCATCGCGTCGATCTGCATCAGGGTTTCAAGGATCAGGGCTCGGGTTTCCAGCGAAGGCGATTCCGGCTCCGGCAGATGCGCGATGCTTTCCAGATAGGCGCGCTCGATCCGCAGGCGGCGCCACTGATCGATCACTAGATTGCGGGCAATTTGCGTCAGGTAACTGCGGCTTTCCTGCGGGCCGGGCATGCGACCCGACACCAGCAGGCGCAGGAAGGTATCCTGCGCCACGTCCGCCGCGTGCTCCCGGTCGCCCAGGCGTTTGCGCAACCAGCCTTGCAGCCAGCCATGGTTCTCGCGGTAAAGACGATGAAGGGAATCGTTGCCGCCAGTGGCTGCGTCCATGGTGTGATTCTATGCGCGTGATTGATAGCAATTATCATTACACTTAACGCAGCCACTTGGCAAAACGATTAGCGTTGCGCCGCCAATGGATACACGGACTCCCACCCGCCACCCAACGCCTTGTACAACCCGACCATCGCCAGCGACACGCCGGTCGAACTCTCGACCCATTGCTGCTGCGTCGCCAGCAACTCGGCTTGCACGGTGAGGACGTTGACGAAATCCACCACGCCTTCCACGTACTGCTGCTTGGCAGTGCTCAGGGCGATCTGGTTCTGCCGCACCGCTTCGGCGAGGCTGTCGCGGCGCAGTTGAGTGGCGTTGTAGGCCGTCAGTTGATCGTCGATTTCATGCCAGGCGCGCAGTACGGTTTGCTGATAGGCAATCGCGGCCTCCTGTTGTTGGGCTTCACGCAGTTCCAGCACGCCGCGAAGGCGACCACCGTCAAACAGCGGGAGGCTAATCTGCGGGCCGATGCCGAACGAGCGCGAGCTCCAGGAGCCAAAATCGCTCAATTGCATTGCCTGGGAACCGAAGTTGCCGGACAACGTAATACGCGGATAGAAGTCACCCTTGGCCACGCCAATGTCCGCTGTGGCGGCATGCAGGCGCGCTTCGGCCTGGCGAATGTCCGGCCGGCGCTCGGCCAATTGCGAGGGCAGGCCGATCGCTACCTGGCGCGGGGTCTGTGGAACGGGGCCGTCAGCGGACAATTCGGCTTGCAGCGCTTGCGGCGGTTCGCCCATCAACAAGCTCAGCGCGTTGATCAATTGCGACTGGCGTTGCTCCAATGCCGGCAGGCGCGATTCGATGGCAGCCACCTGCGCGGCAGCCTCTGCAACGTCCAGGTCCGTGGCCACACCGTCAGCCAAACGCAGCCGCGACAGCTTCAGGCTGTGCCTTGCGACCTCCAGGTTCTGTTCGGTGACCGCCCGGGTGTTTTGCACGCCGCGCAGTTGAATGTAATCCTGAGCGGTTTCGGCTTGCACCGACAACAGCACACCGCGCTGGTCATTTTCGGCGACTTCGAGGGTCGCATCCGCCGCTTCGGTTTCACGGCGCACCCGACCCCAGAAATCCAGCTCCCAGGAGGCGGAAAAGCCCGCGTCCCACAAGTTGAAAGCCGATTTCCCCTGGTGCCCCGATGGGTCGCTCAAGCCTTCGCTGCTGTTGCGCTTGCGTCCGTAGCTGGCCGTGGCCGCCGTGTTCGGGTAACGCTCGGCGGTGATCACCTGGCGCACGGCACGGCTCTGCTGCAAGCGGCTGCTGGCAAGCTTGAGGTCCAGGTTGCGGGTGAGTGCACGCTGGGTCAGGGCCGACAGTTTGGCGTCCTGGAATACCTCCCACCAGCGCTCGTTCATGGTCTCGGCAACGGCTTGGCTGGGGGCCGGCTGCTCAGGTTTTGACCATTGGCTGATGGGCTGGGATTCGGGTTTGTGAAAGTCAGGCCCAAGGGTACAGGCTGACAAGCTGATGGCCAGCAAGGCGCCAACGATGAGTGGGGGCTGATGGCGCCATCGCGACGGTGCGACGATTGGACAAGCCTGCTCCAACAGGTACAGCGGTGCTCGTGTGGGAGCGGGCTTGCCCGCGATGAAGCCAGAGCGGCCAGCAATAATCTTCATCGCTGCACAACCTCACGCTTGCCGCCTCCAGCGGTATCAATAATCGCCTCCACCGACATCCCCACCCGCAACCGATCGGCCAACGGCTGCCCCGGCTCCAGCACTATTTTCACCGGAATGCGCTGTACCACCTTGGTGAAGTTCCCGGTGGCGTTGTCCGGTTTGATCGAGGCAAAGGTCACCCCGGTGGCCGGTGCGATGCTCTCGACGCGACCGGACAGCGCCGCACCGCCCAGGCTGTCGACGCGCACCTGCACGTCCTGCCCTGGTTGCACGTCGGTCAGTTGGGTTTCCTGAAAGTTGGCGACCACATAGGCCTGGGTCAGCGGCACCACCGCGAGCAGCTTGCTCCCGGGCGTGACATACGCACCAACGCGCACTGCGCGCTCGCCGACCATGCCGTCCTGCGGGGCGACGATGCGAGTGTAGGACAGCTCGAAGCTGGCGATTTCCAGCGCCGCCTGTGCGCGTTTCAAGCCCCCGTCGGCCGCATCACGCTGCGCCGTGAGGATCTCGACTTGTTTACGTTCGGCTGCCAGCACCGCCGTGGCATTCGCCAGCCTGGCCGTGGCCTGTTCGATCCGCGAGCTGGCTTGCTGGGCATTCTGCACCGTGCCCGCGCCAACGCCGGCCAGGTGGTTGTAGCGTTTCAATTCATGTTCGGCAAAAGCCAGTTCCGCCTTGGCCGACACGACCGAAGCTTGCGCCTGGGCAATCACCGACACCTGGCGCTCCAGCGTCGCCCTCGCGTTTTGCAGTTGCGCCCGCGCGACCAGTGTTTCGGCGTCGGCCGCCTGGGCGGCGGCGCGCAGGTCCCGATCATCGATCAACGCCAACAATTGCCCGGCCTTGACCTGCTGGTTGTCCTCCACGTACACCTCTTTGATGAACCCGGCGACACGCGGCACCACCAGGGTGAAGTCAGCGGAAACAAAGGCATCATTGGTGTTCTGTTGGGTGCGTTTGCCGAACAGTCCCGGCGCCAGGACATAGACCAGCACGCCCACCGCCACCACGGCGGCGATGGCTACAGCCACTTTTTTCTTTGATTGAGTCATCATAAAAACCTTCAGTTCCAGTGGAGCATTCACGTCGGCGCGCGCGGCGGAAAAATCCGGGTCGGCAGCCAGAAAATCAACAGCATCAGCACGCCGGCGATACCGGTCATGCACAGATAAAGGTCCGAAGCGGTCAGCACCACGGCTTGCTCGTGCAGCCGATGGGCCAAGCCCGCGCTATCGCCATCGACCATCGGCGAATGACCGAGGCGGTCCACCAACATGGTCGAATGAAAGTGCAGCCGCGAAGTGGTCAGCGTCTCGATCACGCCTGTGGCGATCACCGCTGCCAGGCCTTTTACGGTGTTGAACCACGAAGAGGCGAACGGCCCCTGCATTGGCGTGATGCTGCCGGTGGAGAGCATCAACAACGGCAGCACCGCCATCGGCTGGCCGAAAATCTGCAGCAGTTGCAGCGCGTAGAAGTCGTCGCGAATCCACACCGACGTCAGTTGCGAGCCGCCGATGCAGGACAGCGCCAGCATGCTCAGGCCGGCCCCCAACACCCAGCGGCAATCCACCCAACGGAGGTTGCACAGTGCCGCTACCAACGGCAGTGCGATCAACTGCGGCAAGGCCGCCAGCAACATGATCGGTGCCGTCTGCACGGGGCGATATCCTTGAACCTGCGCCAGGTAACTGGAAGGCAGGATGATCACCGCCTGCAGGATCACCAATACGCCGGCCAGCGTCAGCAAGGCGAACGAGAGGTTGCGGATGCCCAGCATCTGCAGATTGAAGAACGGAATCGGTTGTGACCATTCGTTGAAAAGGAAAAGCACCAGCAAAACCAGCCCGCCGCCCAGCAAGCCGCAGATCAGGCTCGACTCGAACCAGTCCAGCCGATTGCCCTGCAAAATGCCGATGACCAACATGCAGATCGCTGGAAAACCCAGTACCACGCCGCGCCAGTTAAATTGCTTGAAACGCTCCAGACGCACCGGGTCCTGGGGGATGCCATAGGCCACCGCCGCCATGGCAATGAGGCACGGTGCGATGATTTGCCAGAACGTCCATTGCCATCCGACATGATCGGTCCACAAACCCGCCAACGGCGTGCCCAGTCCAGGGCCGAACGTGGCGGTCAAGGCATAACCGGCCAGGCCATATAGCTTTACGTTGGCCGGCAGAAAACGCAGGGCCACCGTCATCAGCATGGGCGGCAATGCACCGCCCGCCAGGCCTTGCAAGGTGCGCATCAGCAGCAGGCTTTCGTAGTTCGGGGCAAACGGCGACAGCACGCCCAGGAAGGTGAAAAGGCCGATGGCGCAGAGGGTGAAGCGTCGCAACGAGAACGTTACGGCACACCACGGCGCGAAGGCCATTGCGGCCACCGAGGTAGCGGTGTAACTGGCGACCAGCCAGGTGCCTTCGTCGTAGCCGATGGCCAGGGCCCCGCGAATGTCGGCGAGGGCGACCTTGGTGACCATCTCGTTGAGGCCCGACACCAGCACGGCAAGCAACACGCCCACCAGGCCAATAATGGTCCGCAGGCCCAATTGTGCGGGCGCGGCCAACGGCGCCGAGGCCGTCAGGGAGGTCATCGGTTCAAGACTCCAAAATGAATAGGTTGGCAGTTTACGGACGCCCACCACTGACGAAAACTGACTTATCGGCAATGTATAAGTGCACCAGACACAACGATGTTGTGTCGCACTCCGAGGCGCACAGCCTGACACCTCAGTGTCAGACGCAACACCATCCATAGGTGTTAACGACCATTGCAGTCATCAACCTTGGGCGGCCAACCACGTTTCCTCGCAGCAGGCTTTTACCGTTTCGCGTAGCCAGCGGTGTGCCGGGTCATTGTCGAATCGCGGGTGCCAGGCTTGCGTCAGCATGAGGGTTGGCAGCGGGACCGGGAGGGTGAACGAACGCAATTTCAAGCCCAGGCGGCGCACGCTCAGCAACGTTTCGCGGGGCACTGGCAGAATGAGGTCGGAATCGGGCAATGCGAACATCGCCGCATGGAAACTCGGGGCGATCACCGCGACCCGGCGATCCAGGCCAAGGGCATTCAACGCCGTATCGATGGGTCCGCGAGCGATGCCGCGCCGGGACACGCTGATGTGGGAAAAGGTGGCAAAACGCTCGGGCGTGATCTCCTCGTCCAGCAGCGGGTGATCCTCGCGCACCAGGCCGACAAACTGTGTGGAAAACAGATTTTGCACCTTCACTTCCGGCATCAGCGGACGGTTGTTGCTGACGTTCAGGTCGATACGCCCTTCGCGTAACGCCTCATCATCGCCATCACCTTCCGGGACGAAACGCAGCTCGCAATGCGGCGCCTGACGCTCAAGGGTGTCGGACAGCTTGCCGCCGTAAACCCCGACAAAAAAGTCGTTCGCACGGATGCTGAAGCGCCGGCGCAAGCTGCCCAGGTCCACCACTCGCGCCGAGTGAAACAGCCTGGCGGCCTGCTCCACCACATCGCGCACCTGTTCACGCAACTCCAGCGCCTTGGGTGTCGGCACCAGGCCACGACCGGCGCGCACCAGAATCGGATCGCCAATCGCCTCGCGAATGCGCGTCAACGTGCGACTCATGGCGGCCGGGCTGAGGTTCATCCGCCGCGCCGCACCCACCACGCTACCTTCGTCGAGCAGGGCGTCGAGGGCGACCAAAAGGTTGATGTCCGGGAGTTGCATGCTGAGCACTCATTGGCAATGGGGATTGATTTGAGCGCAATGCTAGCAAAACGGGTGGTGATTGCACCGGCCCATCGCGAGCAGGCAACACCTACCGCTGCATCCCCCACCGCTTCACCGTCACCCGCTCCAGCGAATCGAACACCAGATTTTCAACCAGCAACCCAATCAGGATCACCACCGCCAACCCGGCGAACACCTTGTCGGTGTATAACTCATTGCGATTCTGGAAGATGTACCAGCCCAGTCCACCTTTGCCACTGGTGGCGCCAAACACCAGTTCCGCCGCAATCAAGGTGCGCCAGGCGAACGCCCAACCGATTTTCAACCCGGCGAGGATCGATGGCAGCGCGGCCGGGATCAGAATGAACAGCACAAAACGCATGCCCTTGAGGCCATAGTTGCGGCCCGCCATGCGCAGGGTTTCCGAAACACCGAGGAAGCCGGCGTAGGTGTTCAACGCCAGAGCCCACAACACCGAATGCACCAGCACGAATATCAAGCTGTTCTGACCCAGCCCGAACCACAACAGCGCCAGCGGCAACAAGGCAATGGCCGGCAACGGGTTGAACATCGAGGTCAGCGTGCTCAGCAGGTCACGGCCCAACTGGGTCGACACCGCCAGGGTGGTCAGGGCAAACGCCAGAACGATGCCGATCAGGTAGCCCTTGACCAACACCACCAGGGAAATCCACACCTTACCGAGCAATTCGCCACTGGCCAGCCCGCCATACAGCGCCTGGGCGGTCTGCACGAAGCTGGGCAGCAGCAGGTCGTTGTTCTGGTAACGGGCGATGGCTTCCCACAGCACCGCCAACAGAATCAGGATCAGGCCTTTGCGAATCCAGCCCTGTTGCCACAGGCGCTGGCCCAGCGGCAGTTCACGCTCCAGCGGCACGTTGGCAAGTGGCGGCAGAACATTTTCGAATTCTTCACGCGGGGATGATAAATGGCTCATCGGGCCCTCCTCTCAACTGGCTCAATAAGCGATGCGGATATCGGTGAAATCCAGTTCGCGTTCGGTTTGCTCTGACGGGCCTTCATCGAACAACAGCCGATGAATGCGCCGCGCCGATTCCTGAAACCCCGCGCCACCCAGGCTGTGCAGATCGTATTGATGGCTGTGGACTTCCGCCCGCACGCGCCCCGGATGCGGTGACAGCAACAGGATGCGATTGCCCACCACCAATGCTTCTTCGATGGAGTGCGTGACGAACAGCAACGTGAACCGCACCTCTTCCCAGAGCAGCAGCAATTCTTCCTGCATCTTGCGCCGAGTCAGCGCATCGAGCGCGGCGAAGGGTTCGTCCATCAGCAGGATTTTTGGCTGCATGGCCAAGGCCCGGGCAATGGCCACGCGCGCCTTCATGCCGCCCGAGAGGGTGTGCGGATAGGCATCGGCGAATGCCGCCAACCCGACCTTCTCCAGATAATGCAGCGCTCGGGCTTCGGCTTCCTTGCGCTTGAGGGTTTTCGACGCCAGCAACGGGAACATCACGTTCTGTTTGACGGTTTTCCACGGCGGCAGCTGATCGAATTCCTGAAATACGACGATCCGGTCCGGCCCCGGCGCATCGACGCGCTGGCCTTGCAGACGGATTTCACCCTCGACCGGCTGGATGAATCCGGCTGCAGCCTTGAGCAAGGTCGATTTACCGCATCCGGATGGCCCCAGCAGGACAAAACGGTCCGCCGGATCGATCTCGAAACTGACTTGATGGGTCGCTCGAACCACCCGTTGGGGCGTGCGGTACTCGAGGCTGACGTTATCGACCGACAACAGCGCCTGGGCTGTGGCGTTCGGGTTGCTGACCGTGTGGCCTGGCAATGGGGCGTTCATGTCGATCAGCTCCCTTAAAACGGCTTGGTGCCCTGGATGGTGGTGCGATACAGCTTGCGGCGCAGATGGCTTGGGCAACCTGTGGCGAGATGGATCAATGAGCGGTTGTCCCAGAACACCAGGTCGTGGGGCTGCCATTGGTGGCGGTAGATGTTGTGCGGTAACACGCTGTGGGCATAAAGCTCATCGAGCAGGTGCTTGCTCTCGTCCTCAGGCAAACCGACGATACGGGTGGTGAAACCCTCGCTGACGAACAACGCCTTACGCCCGTTTTCCGGGTGCGTGCGCACGATCGGATGAACGACTTCGGCGACCTGGGCCAGTTGCTCCGGCGTCAGGGTCGGGCGCCAATTGCCCTCGAACTTGGTCTCGCTGTAGCGTGCCGTGTAGGAATGCGCCGCCGAGCGTCCTTCGACGGCCTTGCGCAACGCGTCGGGCAGGTTGTCCCAGGCTTTATGCATGTCGGCGAACAGGGTGTCGCCGCCTTCGGAGGGCAACTCCTGAGCATGCAGCATCGAACCCAGGCTGGGCAGTTCCTTGTAGGAAAGATCCGAGTGCCAGAATTTGCCGGCGTCACCCAGGCCGATGGACTGGCCGTTTTCGATGATGTTGGAAACGATGAGGATTTCCGGGTGCCCGGTCAGCAGGAATTGTTTGAGTACGTGGATCTGCAACACGCCGAAACGGCGGCTGAAGGCGATCTGTTGTTCTGGGGTAATGCGCTGGTCGCGGAAGACCACGACATGATGTTCCAGGTGTGCGCGATGGATGCGAGCAAAGTCCTGGTCGTTGACCGGGAGGGACAGGTCGAGGCCGACAATTTCGGCACCCACGACGCCGTTGAACGGGCGGATCTCGAAGGCTTGCGGTGCGATATTGCGTGTTTCGCAAACGGCGGACATAAAATTACTCCCACGCACGGCACGCTTAAAGGCGCGCACGTCGATCAGAAACTCACGGAGGTCCCGTGTTGGTTCGTGTCGTGCGGCGCGCCGATTGGTCGGCAGGTACGCAGGGGGATGACTTTATAGATATAAGAAGCTTAATTTAAATACCGTTAGCGAATAACCATATGGCTTATTTCGCCTATGCTGCTGACAGGATGACGCTGCTCAACGTGTGAGGGATGCTCAATGTTCTACGTGCAACGCGACACAGCCGGCCAATTGATGCGCGTCGAAGCCCAAGCGTACGCCGAATCCACCGAAACCCTGCCGGCCGATCACCCCGACCTGCAGGAATGGTTTGCCAGCAAGTTGATGGCCACCAGCCAGAAACAATCGCAGCAGATCAAACAGCTCAAGCAATTGAAACAGAGCGACCTGGACATGATCCGGGTCATCGACGACCTGATCCAAGTGCTGATCGAGAAGGGCGTCATCCGCGTCACCGACCTTCCAGCCGCCGCGCAAACCAAGCTGTCAGATCGCTACCAGGCGCGGGAAGCGCTGGGCGGTTTGGCTCATCTTGTGGATGAGGATGATCTGGGGCTGATCTAGCTTCGGATTTTTGTCCTTGAGGAGGGCAAAGCCTTTGCGGAATCACTCCCAGGGCTTTGGCTCCCCAACCAACTGCCCCTGCACACCAAAAATATCCATCTCGCGAATCACCGCCAGCTCCCCTTCGGTCTCAACCCGCTCGGCAATCAACGGCAGGTCGATGCTGTGTGCCGCGCGCTGGATCGCCTCGATAAACAAGCGCTTGTCACTCTCGTGATCGATGGCGCGGATGTACACGCCATCGATTTTCAGATACGCCAGACCCAGGCGGGCCAGGTTGCCGATCATGCTGAAGCGCCCGCCGAAGTGTTGCAGGCCCAGTGAGAAACCAATCTCGCGCAGGCGTCGCATCAGGTCTTCCAGCTTGGCCTGTTCTGGCAATTGTTCTTCGCCGATTTCCAGGATCAGCCTTGGACCGAGGTTGGAATGGGCGCGCAGGATGTCGAAGACTTTCCCCAGCGCCTGCGGATGGGTCAGCGTCGCCGACGACAGGTTCAGCGCCAGTGACGCCTGATGGCCTGGCATGTGCTCAAGCACCTGTTCCAACATCAGGCGATCCAGCCGCGCGGCCCAGCCGAAACGCTCGAGCCACGGCAAGAACCGACCAGCGGGAATCGCCTCGCCCTGATCGTCGATCAGCCGCGACAGCACTTTGTAATGCAGCACCAACGTCGTGTCCTGGCTGGCCACCACGGGTTGGAAATACAACTCGAACCGACGCTGGTTCAGCGCCTGATCGAGCAAACGGTGCCAGCTGTGATGATCGTCGGCGAGGGTAGAAGGTGCGCTGTGATCCAGGCACACCCATCTCGAATCACCCTGGCCTTCTGCCTGGGCCAGGGCCTGGTCGGCAAGGCCAAGTACCGCCTGAGGTGCATCGCCAAATTTGAACGGCGCCAGGCCAATGTAGGCCACTGCTGCCACATCGGTGGCGCCCGTCGCATGCAAACTGGTCAGGGCCAGGTCCAGGTGTTGCGCCAGTTGCAGCGCTTCGGCATGCATCAGCCCCGGCGCCAGCACGGCAAATTCGCCACCGCGAACCCGCGTCACCAGGTTCAACGTCTCGGGATGCCTGGCGCATTCACGGGATAGCTGCAGGCCGACCGCCTTGAGCAGCTCATCGGTATGCTGGCCCCCGAGGCGCTGATTCAACCCGGCAAGATCCTTGACCCGTAAAAGCATCAGGTAACCCGAACTGGCCGATTCGGGATTGCTCACCGCCGCATTCAGCTGCATCTCGAAATACCGTCGGTTAGCCAACCCGGTCAACGAATCCCGATAAGACTCGTCGCGCAGTTTTTCACTGCGTTCGGCCTGCTCCTGAAACAACGCCTTGAGCTTTTCAACCATCTGGTTCATGGCCTGGACCACCCGACGCAATTCCGGGGTGCGCGGCAGATCGGGCAGGCTGAGGAATTCCCGGCGGGCGATGGCATGGGATTGCTGAACCATGTAGTCCAGCGGCTTCAATTGCCGGCGCAGCAGCAACGCACCCAGTGCCGCACTGACCGCGCCGCAGAGCAGCAGCCAGCCGAGGCTGCCGAGCGCGCTCTGCCACAACTTGGCGATAGCGAACATCGGGTGGCTGACCACCTCGACCCGCGCCGCCTGCTCCCAGCCACGACTGACAATCGCATCCCCACCGGCCGGTTCCAGGCCGATCAGCTTGACGAACCAGTCCGGCACGTTGTTCACCGAAGGAATGCCGTTGCGTTCGACCAGCGTCTTGTCGTTCGACAGATCGACCACGCGGATGCTGGCGTAATACCCACTGTCGAAAATCGAACTGACCAGCAGCTCGACCATCGCCGGGTCATCGATGTTCGGCGTCAACGACAGCGCCAGCGCTGTCGCGGCGTCCTGCGCATGTGAGCGCAGCTGGTTGACGTACTGGGTACGCGAGCTTTCAAGGCTGACCATGAAGCTGCCGGTGAAGGCGACCACGAGGAACAGACAGATTGCGATCAACAGCTGTTTGAACAAAGACATCTGAGAGCGTGCTCCTAGTTAGTCGACTCGACCGGAAATCCTTCGGCCTGCATTTTTTTCAGAACGTCCTGCCAGCGGGACAGGCGTTTGGTATCGCTGACTCGTTTATTGCCCTTGGCACCCGGCAGCCACACGCCCTCGGCATTAAAAGCGTAGACAGGCAGCAGGTCGGTTCGTTGGCTGGCGGGTTTGATTGCCTCGATCAGGCTGTCGAGCACCAGTGGCACCGCATCGGGGCTGGCGTAGTACGTCAGCACCATGTGCGCGCGATTCAGGCTCAGCGCCTTGACGTAAGTGATGCGCAGTTTGTCGCTGGGAACGCCGAGATGGCGCAGACTGAAATATTTGGCGATCGCATAGTCTTCGCAATCTCCGGCGCCCTTCCACAAGGCTTCGATCGGCGTCTCCCAGTAATCGACCGTGTGCCAGAGGTCGATGTCTTCCTGATAGCGCATTTGCCGATTGAAGAACTGGTTGACCACCTTGAGCTTCTCCAGCTCGCTGACCTGCTTTTGCGTAGCCAGCAGATTCTGCCAGGCATCGATTCGTTGCTGACCTTCGCCCAAAGGTCCGTACAATGCCTGCGCCCGACGGCTGATCAGGGAAAAATCCCAATCGGCATGCAGGCCAAACGGCAAGATGCCGGCCAGCAACAACGCGCCGCATAGCCAGCGCACAGTCCGAGGGATCGCGAAACGTACCGCCAATGCGAGGCATCCATGTAGGCAGGTGGAGTCGGTTGGTGGTGAAGGTTAGCCGTTTACAGCAGCAATGGCACGGTGAGATCGCGCAGCCGCGCTAAGCTTGCGTGTACAAGATGTTTGAATAGCGGGTTTGACAACCTTTGAGGCAGTCACTAGTGTCAATTTGGATCCAATTTTTCAGCATTCAGGGTGCGTTGTAGTGACACAAAAACCGAACCCTTTGGGCAGTATCAAGGTCAACGGCCCGATTCCCGCCCACGAGGCCCGTTCCGTCATTGAGCAAACCTTGCGCGCCGCCATTCTCGACGGTCGAATCCCGTGCGGCGCCGCTCTTCGCCAGCAGGATCTGGCCGACCTGTTCGGGGTCAGCCGCATGCCCGTGCGCGAAGCACTGCGCCAGCTCGAAGCCCAGGCGTTGCTCAATGTCATCGCCCATAAAGGCGCGGTCGTGGCGCCCCTGGTCCAGGGTGATGCCGCCGAAACCTATGCGCTGCGCATACTGCTGGAGTGTGAGGCGCTGCGGCTTTCAATCCCGTTGCTCACACCCGAGGATCTCGAACTGGCGGCCCGCTGTATCGACGAGCTGGAAACCGAGCACGACTACGCCGAAATCGGTCGGCTCAACCGCTTGTTTCACATGGCACTCTATAGCCGGGCACCTAACCAGCGTTTGTTGAAGCTGATCGAAGAGGGTCTGAACGAAGAAGAACGTTTCCTGCGCTTCAACCTGGAAGCCATGGGCCTGGGCAAGCTGTCCCAGGATGATCACCGCGCGTTGCTGCAATCGGCACAAGCGCGCAACATCGAGCACACCGTGCAGTTGCTGGAAAACCACCTCAATCGGGGCGTAGAGGCCATCACCCGTTACCTCGAAAGCCCCGAAGCCAAAAACAGAAAAGCCTAGATACAAAGCGTTGTGTCAGCCCTGATCGAGCAGGCGTTCCTGCTCGAGGTGTCTGCCGCGAGCGCGTACGTCCCTTCCTCCCGCGGGTTCCATCCCTTCTCTGACGACAGGACACGTCGGTGATAGCGGCTGCCTTGATTTACGCTCACTCTTGGATTGCCAACCAATAACAAATCGGCGAAGCGCTGCGTGATCGGCGCCGCCACCCCATCAAGAACCTACGGAAGGAGTCTTGCCACGGGAAAAGGAAGGATTGGCATTCGGCCATCTTCCACTCCTCAAATCACACTAATGATCCCTCTTAGAAAGTTGCTCGAGTGAGGCATTCACTCTTTATTTCCATTTCTACTTATATAAGTCGGAAGGAGCAACTTCGCCCCAATAAAACCTGATAAAAAGTTTTATCGGGGCCTGTCGCGCATTAAAAAGCTGAACTTTAAAATAGTATAAAAATAACTTGCCCAACACTTTGTTCGTGTATTAATTTTTTATGCGCCACCCTGAATCATGGCTCGAAGGCGCTAACACCGTGTCGTGTACATCACTGACCGCTCAACGCCAGCAGCACTCGCTCGCCAAAAGGAAACTTCATTTAAGTTGTAACCCCAGTACACCTCTTTCAAATTATCGACCTATAGGCTCGTCATGAAATCGATTAAAGATCGTCTTGATCAGAAAAAGGCAGAATTAAGTTCGCACCCCATATTTTCTGAAATACATTCCCTTTCGGTACTTCAACGTTTCATGGAATCCCATGTGTTTGCAGTCTGGGATTTCATGTCGCTGACCAAACGCATGCAACAGGAACTGACGTGCGTCCAGTTGCCATGGCTGCCGCCATCGGATCCCCGTGCCGCGCGACTGATCAATGAAATCGTGCTTGGTGAAGAATCCGACGATCGTCCCATCCAGGGCCACTGCAGCCATTTCGAGTTGTACCTCGATGCCATGCGCGAAGTCGGTGCCAGCACTTTTACCGTAGAACGTTTCTTGGCGCTGCAACGGCAAGGCGTGAGTTATGACGTGGCGTTGCGCAGCGTAGAGGTCGACCCGGCTGTCGCGCAGTTCGTGCGCCAAACCTTGCGCACTGCCCTGCACGCGCCCGCCCACAGCGTGGCGGCCGCTTTTCTGCATGGACGCGAAAGCGTGATCCCGCAGATGTTCCAGCGCATTCTCGATGATTGGGGCATCGGCATGGATCAGGCGCCGACCTTCCGTTACTACCTGCAACGGCATATCGAAGTCGATTCCGAAGATCACGGCCCCGCTGCGCAACAATTGTTGGCTCGGCTGGTCGATGGCGACCCAAAACGCGAAGAAGACGTGTATGCCAGCGGCCTGGCCGCCGTGGAAAGCCGCATAGCGTTATGGGACGGGCTACGCCAAAGCATGAACGAACCCCTGGCGCAGGTGAACGCATGAACGCCGCCGACTACCAATCCTTTGCCGACACCTGGGAAAGCCGCGCGACCATTCGCACCCGCCCGCGCCGCATGCTGGAGAACGACGACAGGCTGATCTACCCGCTCAGCCGCCAGCCACTGGTGCTGAGCGAGACCTTCGGGAGCGAATGCCCGGAACAACGGGATTTCGCCCTCGTCCAGACGCTCTATAAGTTCATCAACGATGTGGTGATTTTCGAAACCGAGATCGTCGACAAAACCGCACGCAGCATTGCCAAGAATCGTTTCCCCGTGCCCTTCCCGTTTGCCTGCCGTTACGACGCCATGAGCGTGGTGATTGATGAGGATTATCACGCATTGGTGGCGATGGACTTCATGCAGCAGACCATTGCACTCACGGGAATCGCTCCCATCGAGTTGCCGGATGAAATCGAGCTGAGCCGGGCGATTCCAGCAGCGATCGCACTGGCACCCGAGCCTCTGCGCGCAGCCGTGGAGTTGATCTGTGTGGCCATAGCCGAGAACACCGTCACCGGCGATGTCGCGGCATTCGCCAGGGACGACAGCGTCAAGCAGTCGATCAAGGGACTGATGGCCGATCACTTGCTGGACGAGGGTCGCCATTCCGGCTTCTGGGCACAATTGGTGCGCATTTACTGGCACACGGCGAGTGAAGCGGACCGCCAATGCATCGCGCGAATCCTGCCGGTGTTCATCGGCCATTACCTGACCAACGACATCCAGAAATCCTTCGACTTGCGCCTGATCGATGCCTTGCAGATCAGCGATACCACACGCCATGCCCTCCAGAGTGAAGTCGGCGGACTGGCCTACCCGGTCAACCGCCATCACCCGCTGGTCGCCAACATCGTGCGGTTTTTCCAAAGCAGTTCGCTGCTCGACTCACCGTGCGTTCAGACCGCCTTGAGCGAATACCTGGCTTAACGAGGAGCACATCATGAGACGTCTCGATATTTTGTTCATTGGCCGCAGTCCGGCCTTGACCGAACTGACGCTGGAGCTTGAACAACACGGCCATTCACTGACGCATCTTGAAGTTCTGAATCAGCCAACACCGGTCTCGGTCGATCTGGTCATCGATGATGCCAGCCTGACATTCACGCACCCAGTGGATGCACTGCGGTTGACACTGAGCCTGGGGGTCGGCGCCGCGGGTGCATCAGGGCTGCCACCGCTGGACCTGCTGTGCACGCTGGGGTCGACGCTGCTCACACGAATGCCGATAGCCGAAGAGCCTTCTGGCAACGGCCAGGCGCTACGTCTGCGAGCCATGGCAAATATCGTCGAACACGTCGCAGTGTTGGTCAGCCGTTTCTCACGAGACGCGGACTCTTTTCTCAATGCCGAACCCGCTCCTCTCTCGCCGTTCAAGCAAGTGGAAGGCCTGCTGTTTCTTGAGCGCCTCGCCTTCGTCCATCGGCTCAATGCCACTGCGGATAAGCGGTTGCAGCAACTCGCCCAAGTCCCAATGATCGAACGCCTGGAGCAGCGTTTTATCGAGTCAGCCCACCGGCCGGCGCTGTGCATCGCCGGCGCCACGCTCACTTATGGTCAGTTGCATGCTTACAGCCGGGCCATCGCTCAGAAATTGGAGCCGTTGCTCGCAGCGCATGAGGGGCCATGGGTCGTCGGTATCTGCCTGCCGAAATGCAGCGCGCTGTATGCGGGCATTCTGGCGATCCTGGGCAGCGGTGCGGTGTATCTGCCGTTGGAGCCGAGCCATCCGCTGCAACGTCAGCAATACATCCTGGAAAACGCCGGTGCTGTGTTGCTGTTGCATGACGGCAATCACCCACTCGCCGATGAGATGTCCAGTATGGACATCTGTGCGATCGACTTCGACGACGTGGTCCTCCATCAGCCGCTGATGGGCAGGCGTCCCGCGCTCGAAGCACCCTGCATGGCGCTCTACACTTCGGGCACTACCGGTCACCCCAAGGGTGTATCGCTCAGCCAGGCTAACCTGGCGCACTTCACGGCGTGGTACGCCGACTATGTGCACCTGACCGAAGACTGTCATGTGCTGCAATTCTCATCGTTGGGGTTCGACTCCTCGCTGATCGATATTTTCCCGACCCTGCTGCAAGGTGCCCGACTGGTAGTCCCCGGGGATGACCAACGCCGCGACCCTTTGCAACTGGTGGAGCTGATCCGTCGCGAGCGACTGAGCCATGCCTTTTTGCCTCCGGCGCTGCTGAGCATTCTGCCACTGGAGCAACTTTTGGGCCTCGAACACGTGATGACCGGGGGCGACGTGTGCGAACCCTGTGTCATCGAACAGCTCACGCGTCAGGGCAGCCTCTATAACCTCTATGGCCCGACTGAAGCGACGGTCTTGATCACCGCACGGCAATTACGCAGCGGCGACAGCAATCGCACCCTTGGCGCGCCGATCGCCAACAGCCAGGTACTGATTCTCGATGAAGATTTGCAACCGGTGGCCGAGCACACCGTTGGCGAACTGTACATCGTCGGACCCGGCGTTTGCCTCGGCTACCTCAACAATCCACAGCAGACCGCCGAACGATATTTGAACCTCAACCTGCCAGACGGGCAGACCCTGCGCGCCTACCGCACGGGCGACATGGCGAAGTGGACCGAAGCCGGCATCGAGCTGTGCGGGCGCCTGGACAACCAGGTGAAGATCCGCGGCTTTCGGGTCGAACCGGAAGAAATCGAACGCTGTCTGCGCGACAGTCAGCTGTATCGCCAAGTCGCAGTGGTGATCGACAGCCAGCGGCGCATTCTCGCGTTCCTCGCGCAACCTCGGGAGACGCTACCCGGAATCGCCCGCACAGCATTGATGGCCCACGCTTGCCAGTTATTGCCGGATTACATGCAACCTTGTGCCTGGACCGAATTGCCCAGCATGCCGTTTGCGAGCAATGGAAAGGTGGATCGCAAGGCACTTCTGCAAGTGCCTGTCAGCCTGAGCGATAACATCTCACGACGGTTGCCGGCCAACTCGGATGAAGCGGTGCTGCTCGATATCTGGGCCGAGTTGCTGCAGTTGCCTGCCAGCGACATCGGCACCGATGAAAGCTTTTTCAATCTGGGGGGGCACTCGATCCTGCTGTCGCGCATGCTCCTGCGACTGCGGGAGACGTTCGGACGCAGTATTTCGATCAACCGGTTCATCGAGCTGCCGACTATCGCAAAACTGGCGACATTGGTCCGCGGTGCCGGCACGGAAGAGGTGCTGAGCGAACAGGCGCTTGACGATGCCTTTCGCCCACTTCAAGTTCAGCCCCTACCTGCCAGCCGCATGGGCGATGTGCGCAAGGTGATCGTAACGGGTGCCAACAGTTTTGTAGGCGCGCACATCGTCGAGGCATTGCTGGCCTGTGGCGTCATCGAGGTGGCTTGTCTGGTGCGCGAGGGCAACGGTCAATCTGCCCAGGAGCGCTTCATTCAGTCGTTGCGGGAAAACCGTCTGACGCATCTGGACGTGAGCCGAGTACGGGTGTACCCCGCAGACATCACGCAGCCCTCGCTGGGGCTGACACCGCAGGATTACGAGCGCCTGGACCGCGAGTTCGGCGTGCTGGTCCACAACGCCGCCAACGTCAATCACGTACTGGATTACAGCTCTCTGGCGCGGGACAACGTCGAACCGATCTTCGAGTGTCTGCGCTTGTGCGAGGGCCGCAGTAAAAAGATCTTCAATTTTGTCTCGACCCTTTCGGCGTCCAGCACCATGACTGACGATGGCCGGGTGTTGGAACTGCCTGCCGCGCGCACGCCGCCGATCTACATCAAGAACGGTTACAACCTGTCGAAATGGGTCGGCGAGCGCATTCTTGAGCGCGCGCGGGAGCGTGGGGTCCAGGTGAATGTGTATCGGCCCGGCAACATCAGCTTCAACAGCCTCACCGGTGTATGCCAACCGCATAAGAATCGTTTGATGTTGATGCTCAAGGGCTCGATACAGCTCGGCAAGGTGCCGGACCTAGCGCTGAACTTCGACCTGATGCCCGTGGATTTTCTCGCCGGGTTCATTGCCTTCCATGCCACCCGCTATTGCGCGGACAAAGCCGTATTCAACCTCCATAACCCGGAACCGCTGAGATGGGACGATTACGTCGCGTCCTTTCGTGAAGCCGGCCAGAAGTTCTCCATGGTCAGCATCCCCGACTGGCAGCAGCAGTTGGGTCGGGTCGACAGCGACAACGCGTTGTTTGGCGTCTTGGGTTTCTACCTCAACGGCTTCGAAGAAGACATTGGCGACATCTCCATGATCAGCCATGACAACGCTCAGAACGGCGTACGGCTGATGGGCACTCACTACCCGGAAAAGTCTCCGGCGCTGCTGCGTCGAGGCTGTGACTACCTCAAGGAAATCAATTTCATCTGATTCATCCAAACGGAGCGAAACCATGAAAACCCTGCAACCCGATACCCTGATCCAAAATCCTCAAGGCTGCCACGTTGTGTCGTCTGTGGACGTCCCGGCGCAGGCCGAATCTGTCTGGGCGCTGGTCGGCGACTTTGCCGGCTTCGACCGATTCATCCCGGCGCTGTCCCACATCGAAATGACCGGAGAAGGTGTCTCTTCCCTGCGCAAGAAGTTCTTCAAGGATGGCAACCTGGTGGTCGAACAACTCAACTCGCGCAATGACCAGGAGCGGTACATGACCTGGACTACGATCTACAACACGCTGGGCGTGGGCAAGTTATGGGCTGCAATGGCAGTTGAGATGCTCGATGAAAACCAGTGCCGAGCCACGTGGACCATCATGGCCGAACCTGCACAAGGTGGTGCGGAGGCTTTACCTGGGTTCAAGGATTTCGTGCAGGGATTTGCCGATGACGCGATGGGCAATGTGTTGAAGCGGTTCGTGTAGGGCACTGCTTCAGCACTACTGCTTCCTTCGCTGTTTACAGACCCCGAAAAAACAAAACCCCTGTTTGCGTTAGCAAACAGGGGTTTTGGAATTTAATCTTGACGATGACCTACTCTCACATGGGGAAACCCCACACTACCATCGGCGATGCATCGTTTCACTGCTGAGTTCGGGATGGGAT
>Ga0308165_1001299_pt1 | contig 35949 bp, 28 predicted proteins | sample PhyWR2_FD_201032 | JGI IMG/M metagenome (GOLD analysis project Ga0308165, IMG submission 201032) | Phyllosphere microbial communities from UC Gill Tract Community Farm, Albany, California, United States - DLSLW.R2 | ecosystem: Host-associated > Plants > Phyllosphere > Unclassified | place: USA...
GCGTGAAATCGTCTGGACCAGCGGCGCGACCGAGTCCGACAACCTGGCGATCAAGGGCGCGGCCCATTTCTACCAGGGCAAGGGCAAGCACCTGATCACCGTGAAGACCGAGCACAAGGCGGTGCTCGACACCATGCGTGAACTCGAGCGCCAGGGCTTTGAAGTCAGCTATCTGGATGTGCAGGACAACGGTCTGCTGGACTTCGAAGTCTTCAAGGCCGCGATCCGCCCCGACACCATCCTCGCCAGCGTGATGCTGGTGAACAATGAAATCGGCGTGGTGCAGGACATTCCCCGCATCGGCGCACTGTGCCGCGAAAAGGGCATCATTTTCCACGTGGACGCCGCGCAGGCAACCGGCAAGCTGCCTATCGACATGGCCACGCTGCCCGTCGATCTGATGAGCCTGACGGCGCACAAGACCTACGGCCCCAAGGGTATCGGTGCGCTGTACGTGCGCCGCAAGCCTCGCGTTCGCCTGGAAGCACAAATGCACGGCGGCGGTCACGAGCGCGGCATGCGTTCGGGCACGCTGGCCACGCACCAGATCGTCGGCATGGGCGAAGCCTACCGCATCGCCAAGGAAGAAATGGGCCAGGACATCGCCAAGGCGCGTGCCCTGCAGACCCGTCTGCTCGACGGTCTCAAGGACATCGAGCAGGTGTTCGTCAATGGCGACATGACGCATCGCGTGCCCCATTACCTGAACATCAGCTTCAACTACGTTGAAGGCGAGTCGCTGATCATGGGCATCAAGGGCCTGGCGGTATCGTCGGGTTCGGCCTGCACATCGGCCAGCCTCGAGCCCAGCTATGTGCTGCGCGCCCTGGGCCGCAGCGACGAACTGGCCCACAGCAGCCTGCGCATGACCATCGGCCGTTTCACGACCGAAGAAGAAATCGACTACGCGATCGGCACCATCCGCGCAAATGTCGAGAAGCTGCGCGAACTGAGCCCCTTGTGGGAAATGTACAAGGACGGCATCGACATCAGCAGCATCCAGTGGGCTGCCCACTAGGCGTGCCCCACTGAGCTTGGTCCAAAGATCCACGGTCTGAAGAATTGAAGAGGTAGACATCATGGCTTATTCCGAAAAAGTGGTAGACCACTACGAAAACCCCCGCAATGTGGGTTCGTTCGACAAGGGTGACGGCTCCGTTGGTACGGGCATGGTCGGCGCTCCCGCCTGCGGCGACGTGATGAAGCTGCAGATCAAGGTCAATCCGGAAACCGGAGTGATCGAAGACGCACGCTTCAAGACCTATGGCTGCGGCTCGGCGATTGCTTCGTCGTCGCTGGTCACCGAATGGGTCAAGGGCAAGACGCTGGACCAGGCCGCGGCGCTGAAGAACAGCGAGATCGCCGAAGAACTGGCGCTGCCGCCCGTCAAGGTGCACTGCTCCATCCTGGCTGAAGACGCCATCAAGGCCGCAGTCAACGACTACCGTGCCAAGCACGCAGCGGTGGTGGCCGCCTAAGATGGCCATCACGCTCACTGATGCGGCGGCCCGGCATGTGAGCCGCTACTTGTCCCGTCGGGGCAAGGGGCTGGGCGTGCGTCTGGGTGTGAAGACCACGGGCTGCTCGGGCCTGGCCTACAAGCTCGAGTATGTCGACGATCAGGCGCCCGAAGACATGGTGTTCGAGAACCACGGCGTGAAGATCATCATCGATCCCAAGAGCCTGGCCTATATCGATGGCACCGAGCTGGACTTCGTGCGCGAAGGCCTCAACGAAGGCTTCAAGTTCAACAACCCCAACGAGCGCGATCGTTGCGGTTGTGGAGAGAGCTTCCGCGTCTGAAGACGCTAGAACTCTGCGTTTTGCCGGCGATTTTTTCCCGCACACAACAACCGCCACCACTTTGCGTGCTGGCGGTTTTTTCTTGATATGAACCTCCAATCCGACGACTTCGAGCTATTTGCCGTGCCCGCGCAGTTCGCGCAGGACCGTACGTACATTGACAGCCGCTGGAAAGAGTTGCAGCGCGAAGCCCACCCCGACCGTTTCGCCGCCCAGGGCGCCGCGGCCCAGCGCGTGGCCATGCAATGGTCGGTGCGCATCAACGAGGCCTATCAGCGCCTCAAGGACCCGCTCAAGCGCGCGGCCTACCTGTGCGAGTTGCGCGGTGCGCCCTTGCGCGCCGAGGACAACACGGCCATGCCCACGGCGTTCCTGATGCAGCAGATGGAATGGCGCGAAGCGCTCGAAGACGCGCAGACCGAAGCCGATGTCGATCGGCTCGACGACGAAGTGTCCGAAGCGCGGCGCAGCCTGCTGGCCGAATGCGCACGGCTGCTCGACGAAGCCCAGGATCCTGCGGGCGCGGCCCAGCAGGTGAGAGCCCTTATGTTTGTTGCACGTTTTGCGCGCGACATCGAGGCGCGGCGAGAGCAACTGCAACAATAGACATCTCTGCGGGCGGCTCTGAAGCACCCCCTGTTTTTCTGGAAGGCGCGATCTGCTCGGGCAGGCGCCTGCACCCCATTTTTCGAGAGTTCCCATGGCGCTTTTGCAGATTTCCGAACCCGGTCAGTCCCCCGATCCGCACCAGCGGCGCATTGCCGTAGGCATCGATCTGGGCACGACCCATTCCCTGGTGGCCGCGGTGCGCAACGGCGTTGCCGAATGCCTGCCCGACGACCAGGGCCGCGTGCTGCTGCCGTCCATCGTGAGCTATGCCGAGCAGGGCAAGCGCCTGATCGGTGACGCCGCCATTGCGGCCCAGAGCACCGATCCGCAAAACACCATTGTCTCGGTCAAGCGCTTCATGGGCCGTGGCCTCAATGACGTGGCCGATGCGAACCACCTGCCTTATGTTTTCGTCCAGCAGGAAGGGCAGGGCGGAATGGTCTCGCTGCAGACGCGCGCCGGCGTCAAGACGCCCGTGGAAATCAGCGCGGAAATCCTCGCCACGCTGCGTTTTCGCGCCGAAGACAGCTTCGACGACGAACTCTATGGCGCGGTGATCACCGTGCCTGCGTACTTCGACGACGCCCAGCGCCAGGCGACCAAGGACGCGGCCCAACTGGCCGGCATCAACCTGCTGCGCCTGATCAACGAGCCGACGGCAGCGGCCATTGCCTACGGTCTGGACAACGCCAGCGAAGGCGTCTACGCGGTCTACGACCTGGGCGGCGGCACCTTCGACATCTCCATCCTGCGCCTGACGCAAGGCGTGTTTGAAGTCATCTCCACGGGCGGTGATTCGGCCCTGGGCGGTGACGACTATGACGCCGCGCTGGCGCAATGGGTGCTCGGGCAGACCGGCGCGCAGGCGCCCAGCGCCGAAGACAAGGCGGCGGTGCGGCTGGCCGCGCGCCGCTGCAAGGAAGCGCTGACGGACGCCGAGAGCGCCACCTTCCGCGCCGAGCTGTCCACGGGCACCGTGGAGCACGCAGTCGCGCGCGCCGATTTCTACGCCGCTACCGAGGCGCTCACGGCGCGCTCGCTGGCCGCGGTGCGCCGCGCGCTGCGCGACGCCGAACTCGCCAAGGACGAAGTGCAAGGCGTGGTCATGGTGGGCGGCTCCACGCGCATGCCCCAGGTGCAAACGGCTGTGGGCGACTTCTTCGGCCAGACGCCGCTGACCAATCTCAACCCCGACGAAGTCGTGGCGCTGGGCGCGGCCATCCAGGCCAACCAGCTCGCGGGCAATAGCTCGGCCGGCGACCTGCTGCTGCTCGACGTGATCCCGCTGTCGCTGGGCGTGGAGACCATGGGCGGTCTGGTCGAGCGCATCGTCGCGCGCAACGAGACGATTCCCACGGCGCGCGCCCAGGATTTCACCACCTATGTGGACGGCCAGACGGCGCTGGCCATCCATGTGGTGCAGGGCGAGCGCGATCTGGTGGCCGACTGCCGCAGCCTGGCGCGCTTCGAGCTGCGCGGCATTCCTCCCATGGCCGCGGGCGCGGCGCGCATACGCGTGACCTTCACGGTCGACGCCGATGGCCTGCTGTCGGTGGGAGCGAAGGAGCAGATCAGCGGCGTGGAAGCGCATATCGATGTCAAGCCATCGTATGGCCTGTCGGATGAACAGATTGCACGCATGCTGCAGGACGGCTTCGCCACGGCGGCGCAGGACATGCAGGCGCGTGCGCTGGTCGAGGCGCGCGTGGACGCCGACCGCATGCTGATCGCCACGCAGAGCGCGCTGGATGCAGACGGCGACCTGCTGAGTGCCGCCGAGCGCGCCACCGTCGATGCCCTGATGGCTTCGCTGCGCGAGCAGCAGGCCTCGAGCGACCCGGCCGTGGTTGAAGCCGCGACCCAGGCCCTGGCCAAGGGCACCGAAGCTTTCGCGGCCCAGCGCATGAACCGCGGCATCGTCCAGGCCCTGGCGGGCAAGAACGTCCACAGCATTTCCTGATTGCCATAGAAGAGAACCCATGCCTGTCATCAAAATATTGCCCCACGCCGAATACTGTCCCCAGGGCGCTGAACTGCAGGTGCCGGCCGGCACGTCGATCTGCGAAGCGCTGCTGGACAACAACATCAAGATCGAGCATGCCTGCGACATGGTCTGCGCCTGCACCACGTGCCACGTGATCGTGCGCGAGGGCTTCAACTCGCTCAACGAAGCCGAGGAAGAGGAAGAAGACATGCTGGACCGCGCCTGGGGCCTGGAGCCGCTGTCGCGCCTGAGCTGCCAGGCCATCCTGGCCCAGGAAGATGTGACCGTCGAAATCCCCAAGTACTCGATCAACCACGCCAAGGAAAACCACTGAGATGTCGCGCCAGATCGTCCTTGATACCGAAACCACGGGCCTGTCCGCAGAGAACGGCGACCGTATCATCGAACTCGGTTGCGTGGAGCTGCTCAACCGCAAGCTCACCGGCAACAACCTGCACATGTACTTCAACGCGGGCCGCGACAGCCACGAAGACGCGTTGCGGGTGCACGGCATCACGACCGAGTTCCTCAAGGACAAGCCGCGCTTCGAACAGCAGGTCGACCAGATCCTCGCCTATCTGCAGGGCGCCGAGATCATCATCCACAACGCGCCGTTCGACGTAGGCTTCCTGAACAAGGAACTGCAACGCGCAGGCAAGCCGCCGCTCAAGAGCTGGGTCGAAGGCGTGATCGACACCCTGGCCATGGCCAAGGAGCGCTATCCGGGCAAGCGCAACTCGCTCGATTCGCTGTGCGATCGCCTGGGCGTGGACAACTCCGGGCGCACGCTGCACGGCGCGCTGCTGGACGCGGAACTGCTGGCCGATGTCTACATCAATCTGACGCGCGGCCAGGACGCGCTGCTGATCAGCGACGAAGCGCAGGAAGACGCGTCCGGCCTGCCCATTGTTGCACTCGATCTGCGCAGCCTTACCTTGCCCGTGATCCAGGCCAGCGAACAGGAATGCGCGGAGCACGAAGCGGTGCTGGTGCAGATCGACAAGTCCAGCGGTGCCAAAACTATTTGGCGCAGTGCGGCCTGAACGCCGCAAAAGCTGTGCCATAATTTAGGTCTGGTCGCAACAGCGATTCGGGCGATTAGCTCAGCGGTAGAGCACTGCCTTCACACGGCAGGGGTCACATGTTCGATCCATGTATCGCCCACCAATTTGAAAACCCTCTTGAGTTTCTGGCTTGAGAGGGTTTTTTGTTGTTATCGCGCCAGCTCAGTAGCGTCCGCTGAGCAGCGAGCCAAAACCCGGCGCATAGGTTTTGAGGTTCAATTGCTTGAGCATCATGTAGGTGGTCGCGACCGAGGAGGAGATCACCGGCAGGCCCAGCCTGTCCTCGATGGGTTGGATAGAGCTCAGCGAGGGCATCTGCACGCAGGCGGAAGCGACCACTGCATCGACACCCCGGGTGTTGAGCTTTCTGGTGATCTCTATAGGCGCATCGGGGTTCTGCTGGCCCACTTCGAGGTTGTCGGCAATCTCCAGCGAGATGCTGTCCACCACCTCAATGCCTTCGTTCTCTATGTAGTCGATGACCAGGGCGGTCAAGGGCTTCATGTAGGGCGCCAGCAGGGAAACCTTTTTGGCGCCCATGGCCTTGAGTCCGTCGACCAGAGCGCCTGCACTGGTGACCACGGGCGCGGGTCCGCCGGCATCGCGCGTGCGCTGGTGCAATCGGGCCTGCGCGACCCGGTGGTAGCCGCGTCCCATGCTCATGATTGCCACCAGGCAGGCGTAGCCCAGCACATCCACACGCGCATCCGCGAGTTCGAGGGCACAACGGTCGGAGTCCGCATCCATTGCGGCCAACTCCTCCTTGGTGACTTTTTGCATGCGCATGCGGCTCGAGTGAAACGTGAAGCGCTCGGCTTCCACGCGCTGGCGCTGCCAGAGCATGTACGGTATTTCCGTCTCCATTGTCGTGTTGGAGCTCGGGACGATCTGGCCGATTCGGTAATGGGTCTGCATATCAATCCACGCTGATCTTGTTTGCCTTGATGATCTTGCTCCAGTGCGCCGTGTCCGCCAGCACCAGCGCATCGATTTCGCGCGGAGACATCACCACAGGGTCTATGCCTTGAAGCTCTGCACGCTGCTTGACTGGCGGCGATTCGAGCGCGGTGTTCACGGCGGCGGCCATCTTCTTGATCACCTCGCTGGGCGTGCCCGCGGGCGCGAAAAGCGCGACCCAGGCTTCGGGCTGGAAATCGGGCAGACCGGCTTCGGCCGTGGTCGGCACATCGGGCAGCATCGGGTGGCGTTTCTTGCTCGTGACCGCCAGCGCGCGCAGCTTGCCGGTTTTCGCATGCGGACCCACGGACGGTGGCGTGCTCATGAACATCTGCACCTGACCGCTGAGCACGTCCTGCATCGCGGGGCCTGACCCCTTGTAGGGAACATGCACCAGTTCGGTCTTCGTCATCTGTGCGAACAACGCTGTGCCCACGTGCGACAGCGAACCCGGCCCTTGAGAGGCGTAATTGATCATGTGGGGGTTCTTCTGCGCGTAACTGATGAGTTCGGGCAGGTCCTTGACGGGCATCGAGGGGTGTACGGCAATCACGTTCGCTGCCTTGACCAGCATGGCCACGGGAACGAGATCGCTTTGCGCCCATCCCGGTTTCTTGAACAGGCTGGGGTTGCCCACGTGGTAGGCCGAGTACGAAGCAAGCAGCGTGTACCCATCCTTGGGTGCGCGCGCCACCATCTGGTAGGCAATGTTGCCGCTGGCGCCGCCCCGGTTGTCGATGACCACTGCTTGGCCCAGCGTCTTCGTCATCGAGTCGGACACCAGGCGCGCGGCCGCGTCAACGACTCCTCCGGGTGGGTTGGGCACCACCACCGTGATGCTTTTGGCGGGAAAGTCGCTCGCAGTCGCGTTGGCGATGCCCGCCACGGCCAGGGTCGCGCCCAGGGCTAGCTGGCCCCACCGGATAGCTTGGTTCATTGCTTGTCTCTCTATTTGTTGGTTTGCAATAGGGTCATTCTTCCTTAATATTTGCTTTCCATTCAATGTATTTATTCAACAATCGTTCGAATTTGATTAAGCATGAGCCCTCTCCACCTCCACAAGATAGACCCAGTGTCACTGCAGCTGTTTGTGTCTGCCGTGGACTTCGCAAGCCTCACGGGTGCCGCGCATAGCAGTGGCATTTCGCTGGCGGCGGCCAGCAAGCGCATGGCGGCGCTGGAGTACCACCTGGAAGTCCAGCTGCTGGTGCGCAGCAAACGGGGCGTGGTGCCCACACCAGCGGGGCAAAGCCTGTATCTGCACGCGCTGCAGGTGTTGGCGCGGCTGGAGCGACTGGTTTACTCGATGAAGGATTTCGAGAGCGGGGCCACAGGGCAGTTGAGCCTGTCCGTCAACACTACGGCTTCGTCGGGCTTTCTACCCGACCTGCTGGCACGCTACCACCAGCTGTATCCCGGCATTTCCCTGGATGTAGAAGACGTGCTTAGCGAGGATGCGGTGCGCGCGGTCGAGACGGGTATGGTCGAGCTGGCCATCGTCGGCGAGAACACCGTGATGGGCGCGCTCGAGCGCGTGGTCTGTGATGAGGATGAGCTGGTTTTCCTGCTGCCGGCTGGTCACCCGCTGGTCTCCTCGGCGGCAATCGCGTTCGAGGCCGCCCTGCAATGCAACTTCGTGGCCCTGGCGCGCACGAGTTCGCTGAGCCGGATGATCAATACCCAGGCGCAACTGCTCAACGTGCCGTGGAAGGTCATCATTCAGGTGCGCAGTTTCGAGTGCGTATGCCGCATGGTCGCCGCAGGCCTGGGTCTGGCGGTGGTGCCGTCTAAGATTGCCGGCAAGCTCACCTACGGCGCCGGGCTGGTCATGCGACCGATAGCGGGTCTGCACCTCAAGCGCAGGCTGGTGATAGCGATGCGCAGCCGGGAAAACATCTCGCTGCCGGCAAGAAAATTCGTCGATATGGTCTTGCACGTATGATGCGGCGCCCGGCGTTGAACACCGCCGTGGCATGGCCAACGCAAAAAATAGATAAGCTTTGTCAAATGGTCGAAATCTTGATGCTAGAATTCAAGTCTTGACTGGTAGACGAAATCAGTCAGTATGGGTGATTAGCTCAGTGGTAGAGCACTGCCTTCACACGGCAGGGGTCACATGTTCGAACCATGTATTACCCACCATATTTCGAGGTCTGGCCTGTGCCGGATGCTCGGGCGATTAGCTCAGCGGTAGAGCACTGCCTTCACACGGCAGGGGTCACATGTTCGATCCATGTATCGCCCACCAATTCGAAACCCTCTTGAATTCCGGTTCAAGAGGGTTTTTTGCGTTCGTCAAGTAACCTAAGCATTGTCCGGGCCTTTCGGATCTTTTGACACGCCATTTTCGTTTGAGAACGTTTGGGGTCAGAATGTTTGCTGCACTGCAGCAAGAAAACAGAAAGGATCTGGATGCTTCAATTCAAGGACAAGCAAATCGACACCGCAATTTTCGACATGGACGGGACCATGTTCGATACCGAAAGATTGCGATTCAGAACCCTGTCCCAGGCATCCCAAGAACTGTTCGACAAGCCTTTCACCGAAGCCGTGCTCATGGGCTCGCTGGGCCTGAGCGCCACCAAGGCTGAAGAGCTTGCCAAACAGCACTACGGAGATGCATTTCCCTATGCGGCCATTCGCCGGCGCGCAGACGAACTGGAGCTCGCGCATGTGCGTGCCCATGGCGTGCCCATCAAGCCGGGCCTGTTGCCGGTGCTCGAGCGCCTGCGCAAGTCGGGGCTGAAGATGGCGGTGGCGACCTCGAGCCGCCGCGCGATCGCCGAGGAGTACCTGATCAATGCCAATATCTTCAAGTACTTCGACCTCTGTGTCTGCGGCGACGAGGTCACGCGCGGCAAGCCCCACCCCGAGATCTTCCTGCGCGCTGCCGAAGCGCTCAACAGCCTGCCCGAACGCAGCCTGATGTTCGAGGATTCGGAAAACGGTCTGCGCTCTGCGGCCGATGCCGGCGGGGTGGCGATTCTGGTCGAAGACATCAAGCCGCCCAGCCCCGAAGTCGCGGCGCGCGCCTTCGCCCGCTACGCCGATCTGCGCGGCTTTCTGGCCGATCTCTCGGATTGGACGCCGAAGATGGCCATGCCTGCGGTGACCGATCCTTTTCCCCAGGCCGTGAACCAGCTCAAGGCCGCAATCCATGGCTTTGGCGCAATGGGCGGAGGCTATCTGGCGCAGGTGTTCTCGCATTGGGATGGCTATACCCGGCCCGGCGAAATCATTGCTTCCACGGGCAATGCGCTGCTGCGCGAGGCGGTCAATGCATTCGGCAGGTTCAGCGTGCGCTATGGCAGCCTGGCGTTCGACCAGACCATAGAGAACATGCGCGTGATCGACGCGGCCGACGTGCCTTGCGTTGCGGGCATGTACCGCGATTGCGAGATCGTGGCCCTGTGCCTGCCCGAGCAGGCGATCGCGACCCAGGCCGAAGTGATTGCCCAGGGCCTGGCCGAGCGGCGCGCGGCGCATGGCCGGCCGTTGACGGTGCTGGTGGTGCTCAACAAGGTGGGCGGTGCGCAGTTCGTGCGCGATCAGGTGGCCGCCGCGCTGGCGTCGACACTGCCGGTCGGCGAGTGCGAGCAGATACTTGCGCGCACGCATTTCTGTGAAACCGTGGTCACGCGTATCGTTTCCAAGCTGACCGAAGAAGCGCTGGTGCGTCAGCTGCGCATCAAGCGTGATCTCTACGAGAAGAATGTCGCTGCGGTGCGCGAGTCGGCCGCGGACCATGCAGGGTGGGGCGACGACCTGGGTGATGCACAGATGGAGGCCATCACGCCGATCGTGAATACGCTGCGCGACGCGGGCGAGCCCGCAAGCGCGCTGGCGCCGCTGCACCTGATCCTGTTCCACGCCGAGACGGACATGCCGCTGTATGCACAGCGTGGCGGCAACCTGCTCGAGCATCTGCGCCAGATCGACACCGTCGACGACATCGGTGAAATCCAGACGCTCAAGAACCGGCTGTGGAACGGCACGCATGCGGTCATCGGCTGGTATGCGGCGCTGCTGGGCTATCCGACCATAGGCCATTCGATGGGCGATGCGCGCGTGCAGGCGCTGATGAACCGTTTGCTCGACGCCGAGCTTGCGCCTGCACTGCAAGCGGCATTCCCGGCGATGACTTCGCGCCTGCCCGAGTTCATCGACACTTTCCGCCGCCGCTGCGAACTCGCGTTCAAGGATCCTTGCGCGCGCGTAGCCCGCGATCCGCTGCGAAAACTGCAGCGCGACGAACGCGTGTTGGGCAGTCTGGCAATGGCCCGTGCCCAGGGCGTGGAGGCGCCGGCGCTGGCGTTCGGCGCCGCGCTGGCCGTGCACTATGCGCTGCACCATCCCGATGCAGGCGACGACGCCGAATGCCTGGCGATCCGCGAAATCTACGCCCAGCGCGGCGCGCTGCAGGATGTGCTGGCGTGGCGCGGCGACTATCACGGTCAGCCCTATGCCGGACTGGATCCGGTTCAGGATGCCGAGGAGATTGCAGCCGTGCAGTGGCATTTCGACCGCCTGCAGGCTGAGGGCGAGCGCTATATGTCGGCGCCTGCGCTGGACGTAGCTTTTGCCTGATCGGCGTTCGCAGGCGCAAAAATATGCGGCATTTTCCCTTCGGGCGCACGCCGCACTGTTAGAATTTTGGCTTGGCCGGGCATGCTGCCAGGCACCTCAAAATTCGGGTGATTAGCTCAGCGGTAGAGCACTGCCTTCACACGGCAGGGGTCGCAGGTTCAAACCCTGCATCACCCACCAGATTGAAAACCTCGCAAGCCATTGGCTTGCGAGGTTTTTTTATTGCCGCGGCCCTACATGCAGGGCCGCGGCGCCCGAGCCGCGCTCAGGCTTTCTCTAGATCGCCGTTGACGACGCGTGACAGCCCCAGCGGGTTGGCTTGCTGAACGGCTGCGGGCAGCAGTTCATCGGGCAGATCCTGGTAGCACACCGGACGCAGGAAGCGGTCTATCGCGGTCGCGCCCACGGATGTGTACATGGCGTTCGATGTGGAGGGGAAGGGGCCGCCGTGCACCATGGCATGGCAGACTTCCACGCCCGTGGGGAAGCCGTTGGCCAGGATGCGCCCGGCCTTGCGTTCGAGCACGGGAATCAGGCGGCGCGCGTCGGCGTAGTCGGCCGGATCGATCTGCAGCGTCACCGTGAGCTGGCCTTCGAGGTGCTCGGCCAGTTGCAGCACTTCCTCGAAATCCTTGGCGCGGATGACGATGGAGGCCGGGCCGAACATCTCTTCTTCGAGCACCGGGGACGACAGCAGGCGCTGGGCGTCGGTCACATAGAGCGCGGCCTGGGCGGCATTGGACTGCTCGCCCGCGGCAAGACCCTGGGCGACTTTCTCCACGCCTTCGACGCCGTCCACCTTGGCCGTGCCCGCAACAAAGGCCTCATGGATGCCGGGAGTCAGCATGGTCTGGGCCGCCTTGGCGGCCAATGCCTTGCTGGCGGCGCTGATGAAGCGCTGCACGTTGTCGTCGCCTATCGCCACCACCATGCCGGGATTGGTGCAGAACTGCCCCGCGCCCATGGTCAGGGAATCGGCAAAGCCGCTGCCTATGGCTTCGGCGCGCGCGGCCAGGGCCGCGGGCATCAGGAACACCGGGTTGATGCTGCTCATCTCGGCGTAGACGGGAATCGGCTCGGGACGCGCGTTGGCGGCGCGCACCAGCGCCAGGCCACCTTGGCGCGAGCCGGTGAAGCCCACGGCCTTGATTGCCGGATGGGAGACCAGCGCCTCGCCCAGCTTGCGGCCCGCGCCTATCAGCAGCGAGAACACGCCTTCGGGCAGGCCCAGGTCCTTGACGGCCTTCTGGATTGCGCGGCCGACGAGCTCGGACGTGCCCAGGTGCGCGCTGTGCGCCTTGACCACCACCGGCGCGCCCGCGGCCAGGGCCGAGGCGGTATCGCCGCCGGCCACCGAGAACGCCAGCGGGAAATTGCTGGCGCCGAACACCGCCACGGGGCCCAGGGGCATCTTGGCCAGGCGCAGGTCGGAGCGCGGCATGGGCGTGCGTTCGGGCTGGGCCTGGTCGATGGTTGGGCTCAGGAAGCGGCCGTCGCGCACCACTTTGGCAAACAGCCGCAGCTGACCGACGGTGCGTCCGCGCTCGCCCTGCAGTCGCGCGATGGGCAGGCCGGATTCGGCGTGGGCGCGTTCGATCAGGGTGTCGCCCAGCGCCACGATGTTGTCGGCGATCGCTTCGAGGAACTCGGCGCGCTTGGCCAGCGGCAGGCTGCGATAGGGGTCGAAGGCGTCGGCGGCCAACTGGGCCGCGCGGTCGACTTCGTCGGCACCGCCCATGCCGAAGGTGGGGGCGTCAATGGGCTTGTCGGTGGCGGGATTGAACGCCTGCTGCTGGCCTTCGGTGCCGCGAACGAAACTCGCGCCGATAAGCATTTCGCCGGTGATTTGCATGAACATGTCCTGGTGAGGTCTATGGTGGTGAATGGCCGGTCTTGCTTCTTCATGGGCCTGGCGCCAGCAGGCCGCAGACGCCCGGCCTTGCCGCGTGCCCGTAGCCGGGGAAAACCGCTGCATGCAGAAGATACCAGACATGAAGATGGCGTAAATATATTTTAAGTATCTTTAAAATTGCAAGCAGCCGGCCATCTGAATTGCGAGGCAAGGGTTAGGCCCCATCGACAGGGTTCAAGTATCTTAATAATATATTTATTTCACGCAGTCTTCCGTTCGACGAAGCGCTGCATCCAAGCCAGTGGCAAGACCTCCTCGCTGCCATCACGACCCTGTTCTATCCTGAGGAGCGCCTCGTGAACTCTACGCCCGACACATTCCCCCTGCGCGCGCCGCAAAGCGTCGCATCTTCCACCGCGCCCCCGGCCTGCATCATGCTGACGCTGGAAGAAGTGCATGATCTTTCGTTGCGCGTCCTGACCCACCATGGCCTCTCGTCAGCCCAGGCCCAGGCGATTGCGCGCGTCATCACGGCCGGGGAGCGCGACGAGTGCCACTCGCACGGCATCTACCGCCTGCTGTCGTGCACCCGAACCTTGCAGCACGGCGCCGTGGTGCGCGATGCCACGCCTGTCGTGAGCGACCGCGGGCCGGGCGTGGTTGCCGTCGATGCGCAGTTCGGCTTCTCTCAGCTGGCGTTCGAAGTGGGCAGCAAGGTCTTGCTGGAAAAGGTCGCGAAAACCGGCGTCGCGGCGCTGGTCATCAACAACTGCTATCACTTTTCGGCCCTGTGGCCCGAAGTCGAAGCGCTGGTGGAGCATGGCGTGGCCGCGCTGGCCATGACGCCCAGCCATTCCTGGGTCGCGCCTGCGGGCGGGCGCCGGCCGGTGTTCGGCACGAATCCGATTGCCTTCGGCTGGCCGCGCGTTGGCGCGCATCCCTATGTATTCGACTTTGCGACCAGCGCCGTGGCGCGTGGCGAGATCGAGCTGTACCGCCGCAGCGGGCGCGCTCTGCCTGCGGGCTGGGGCATAGATGCCGATGGGGCTTCGAGCACCGACGCCGCGACCGTGCTGGACCAGGGCGCAATGCTGACGTTCGGCGGGTACAAGGGCTCGGCCTTGTCGACGATGATCGAATTGCTCGCCGGCCCGCTGATCGGCGACATGACCAGCAGCGAGTCGCGCGCCAAGGACGACGGCGCCGGCGCCGCGCCGTGTCACGGCGAACTGGTGCTGGCGTTCGACCCCCGATTCTTCAGCCAGGGCGACTTTCTCGAAGACCGCGTGCGCGCCGAGAAACTGTTCGAAGGCATCACCGATCAGGGCGCGCGCCTGCCTTCGCAGCGTCGCTTCGCTGCCCGGGAGCGCAGCCTGGGCAATGGTTGCGTGCAGGTGCCTGCGGCCCTGTATTACGACGTGCGGCAACTGCTGCTGTGACAAGGCTTGCGACTTGCCATTGGCAGCAGCTTCAGGGCGGCGAGCGCGCAAATACGGTGATGTAGCAAAAGTATTTTGTCAATATAATTGCATTCAACCATTTCAGCTTTTGCGGCATAAAAAGCCGAAAGAATCCTTCATCTGATGCCGACTCCTTTCAAATCCACAGCTTCGCGCGCGAAGTCTTCCACTACCAAGGTCAAGGCGGCGGTTCCGGCCAAACGCCGGGCTGCGGACCTTGCCTACGATGCCATCGAAGCGATGCTGTCGACCATGCAGCTCGAGCCCGGCAGCCCTATCGTGGAGGCCGAACTGGCCGAACGCACTGGCATGGGGCGCACGCCGGTGCGCGAAGCCTTGCTGCGCATGATCTCGATCGGCCTGATCGTCCAGCAACCGCGCCGCGGCCTGCTGGTCTCGAACATCGATCTGGCGGAGCATCTCGACGTGATACAGACGCGCCGGGTGCTGGAGAATCTGATCGCGGCCTGCGCCGCGCGCCGCGCGTCGGCGGCGCAGCGCAAGGAAATCGTGCATTGCGCCGAGAAAATGGTGGCCGCTGCCGAGCGCGGCAATCTGGACGAGTACATGCGCGGCGACCATGAGCTCGATCTCGTGATCCACTCGGCCAGCCGCAACCGTTCGGCCGTGAAGTGCGTGACGCCGCTGATCGTCCAATGCCGCCGTTTCTGGTATGCGTACCAGCACGAAGGCGACATCATCGCGGGCGCCCAGGCGCATCTGGAACTCGCACAAGGCATTGCCACGGGCGATGAGGCGGCGGCGATCACCGGCGCCAACCGCCTGATGGACTACCTCGAGGATTTTGCCAAGCGCATTATCGAAAGCTGAACACCGGGCGCTCGCGTGCGCTCTGGCGCAACGACAAAGGGGTGATGGCCAGGCCATCACCCCTTTTTTTCAGCCGCGGCTCAGAGCTTTGCGCCGACGGCGCGCAGCTCGGCGATCTGCGGCGCCTTGGGCAGCCAGATCTTGTCGAAGGCGTCGATCGCGGGCTTGGTGTCGAAGTTGCTCAGATCGCGGATGGCGATCGATTCCTTCTTGAACTTCTCCAGCAGGCCGGCTTCGGTGGTGACGATGTCATTGATCTGGGCGTCGAGCGCCTGCGTGGTCAGCTGGCGAATCAGGTCACGGTCCTTGGTGTCCAGCGTGGCCCAGACGCGGCCGGAAAACAGCGGGGCGAAAGGCATGAACAGCGCGTTCATCGGCATCATGACTTTCGACACCTTGTCGAAGCGCTGGTTCCACGAGAACTCCACGTCGGCTTCGAGGCCGTCGACCTGGCCGTTGGTCATCGCATCGAACACCGCAGGCGTGGGAATCGGCGTGGGCGCGGCGCCGAAGTACTGGTAGAAGTCGCGGTAGACGGGCGTCGGGTTGATGCGGATCTTCAGGCCCTTGAGGTCATTGGGCGTCTTGATGTCCTTGTTCGAGAACACCACGCGCATGCCCGTGATGCCCCAGCCCAGGCCCACGCAGCCGGTCTCGCGCGGCAACACTTCGAGCAGCTTCAGGGCCGCGGGGGTCTTGACCAGTTTGGCGACCGCGGGCGTGGAGCGTACGAGATAGGGCGCGTTGATCGAGGCCACGCTGGAGACACGCGTGCCCAGTTCGGCCGCCTGTATCCAGCCCATGTCCAGCGCGCCGGACTGCATCTGCTGCATCATCACCGACTCATTGCCCAGCTGGCCCGAATGGAAGACGGTCACCGTGAGGCGGCCGTTGGTGGCCTTGGACAGCGCCTCGCCGAACTGCAATGCCGCGCGGTTCCATGAATGGCCTGCGGGCGTGATGATGCCCAGGCGCAATTCCTTGGCTGCTGCCGCACGCGAAGGCGTCACGAAGGCCAGGGGCGCAGCGGCCACGGCCGAGGTCTGAAGAAAGTGGCGACGGTTGAGTGTCATGAAAAACTCCGTAGAGAGGGGAGGAATCGAGGCAGAGCGGGGAAACGGTCAGTTCAGCAGGCCCAGCGACAGGCTGGGGAACAGCGAAAGCATGATCAGCGCGATCACGCTGATGATGAAGAAAGGCAGCGTGACGATGAACATGCGCCCCGGCTTGGCCCCGGTGACGGCCGCGGCCACGAAGAAGCTCAGGCCCACGGGCGGCGTCATCAGCCCCAGCACCAGGTTGATGACGATCACCACGCCGAAGTGGCGCGGATCGATGTGGTAGATCTCGGTGGCGATGGGCAGCAGGATGGGCGCGGTCATGATCAGGCCCGGAATGCCGTCAATCACGGTGCCTATGATCAGCAGGATCACGTTGACCAGCAGCAAGAAGGTGATCGGGTCCTTGGCCACGGTCTGTATCCAGGCGGCGACCTCCTGCGGAATCTTGCCGTAGATCAGCAGCCACGAGAACACCGAGGCCGCGGCCACCAGGAACAGCACGATGGCCGAGTAGATGGCCGAGCGCAGCATGATGGCGCCCAGATCCGAGTACTTGAATTCGCGCGTCACGTAGCGGCCAACGAGCACCGCGCTCACCGCGCCCACGGCCGCGGCCTCGGTCGGATTGGCCAGGCCGGTCAGGATGGAGCCGACGATCACCAGCGGAATCAGCAGCGTGGGGCTGGAAGTGAGCACCGTCATGGCGCGCTGGCGCAGCGTGCGCCTGGCGCTGCGCGGGTAGTTGTAGACCAGGCCCATGCAGGCGATCACGCCGAAGAACAGCACCGTCAGCAGGATGCCCGGCAGGATGCCCGCTATCAGCATGTCGCCCACGGCCACCTGGGCCAGCACGCTGTAGACCACGAACATCACCGACGGCGGAATGATGGGGCCCAGCATGCCGCCGTACACGGTGAGGCCGGCGGCAAACGTCTTGTCGTAGCCCTGCTTTTCCATCTCGGGCACCATGACCTGCGACATGATCGCGACCTGCGCCGTGGCCGAGCCGATGATGGACGAGACCAGCATGTTGGCCAGGATGTTCACGTAGGCCAGGCCGCCCTTGATCGAGCCCACGAACGCCATTGAAAGGTCGACCAGCCGGCGCGTGATGCCGCCGCTGTTCATGATTTCACCGATCAGGATGAACAGCGGGATCGCAATCAGGCCGTAGCTGTCGACGCCGGCGAACATCTGCGTGGCGAACGACTGCAGCAGCACCGGGTTGCCGGTGTTGTAGATGTAGAAGATGCCCGAGAGGCAAAGACACAGGCCGATGGGCACGCCCACCAGCATGATCACGATGAAGAAGAGGGAGGTCAGCATGTCAGTTCACCGCTTCGGGGTTGGCTGCCTGGAAGGCAGGGTGTTGGCGCTGGGGCGCGAGGTGCAGGTCTTCCAGCAGGTTGGCCAAGGCGTGCAGGCTCATGCAGACAGCGAAGATCGGCATGATCAGTTGCAGCACCCAGACCGGCCATTCGAGCGTCTGCGTGCGCTCCGTGTAGAGGAAGTTGAAGGACTCGGCCGCGTATTCCTTGGCGTCGAAGCCCTTGCTGACAATGCCCACGGGATCCATCCAGATCCAGCACATGGCGAACAGTGCCAGCGCGAAGAACAGCACGCCGCCCGTGGCGATCACCTTGGCGATCTGTGCGTTGCGCGCTCCCAGCTTCTCTGTGAGCATCGTGACCGCGAAGTCCAGCCGCAGGCGCGTCATCGCCGAGGCACCGACAAACGTCAGCCAGACGACCGTATAGACCGCAGCTTCGTCTATCCAGTAGATCGGCATGCCGCTGTAGCGCGTGGCGACATTGACCAGGATCAGCAGGGTCAGCAGGCTCATCAGGAAAGTCAGCAGCCAGCGCTCCAAGCGCAGCAGCGCATCGGAGGCGTCCAGCACCCAGCGCACGGGCCGCGGTGGAGGGTTGAGGGCAGTGGAAGAGTTGGCTATATCGTCCATGAGGCTTCTTCTGGTTTTTTGGAAAAGGAAGTGAAACAAACTGCCCACAACTCAAACATATGTCAAATATATTAAGAGCCTTGGGCAGGTCGGCCTATAGGTGTTTCCCTGGGATCGCCGCGCAGTGCTGCGCCGATCGGCATGGCGCGCGTTCCTGAGGGCTGCGCACAGGCCGGGTTCAGAGCGGGCTTGCATGTTTGGGCTTTCATCAGGCGGTGCAAAGATGCTGGAAATATATTTGACACATTTTTATGTTGTACTAGCACAAACCATACCTGCTGCTGTCTGCTGCAGGCCTTCGGGCGGGCAAGCGGCTGGATGGACCGCAGCATCCGTCCATTCCCCTCACGATGCACCGTCTTCAGGCGCTGACTGCACAGCGCTGGTGCGCTTCGCACAAGGCATCCGCACCAAATGGCGCCATCCAGACCGCTGCGCTGGCGCCTGCGCGCGTCCTGGCCCGGCGGCGCGCGCGCCAAAAAAAAGCTCCCGTGAGGGAGCTTGCAGCCAGAGGATCAGCGGCCCAGGTCCTTGGACCAGGCGGCATACCAGTCACGGAACAGTTGGTACTGCGCTTCGGTGTAGCGGCGCTGCGAGTCGGTCAGCGCATCGGTTTCGTTGAAGTGCAGCGTGTATTCCTTCTGGCCGTTGAGCACCAGCAAATACTTGTAGTACAGGACCAGATCGGTGCCTTCGTCAAACGAAGACAGCACGGCCAGCGCCGACTCCAGTTCCTGCGCCTGGCGGCGCGCGGCGACATCGCCTTGGGCGGCCTTCTTGCACAGCTCGACCAGGTGCAGCACTTCCCTGGGCAGGGCATTGCCTATGCCTGTGATGGAGCCCGTGGCGCCGCAGTTCACGAAGCCGTGGAACACCTGGGTGTCGACGCCCACCATCAGCGTCACGGCATCGTCCTTGGAGGTGATGTGTTCCGCGGCGTAGCGCAGATCGGTCGCGCCGCCGAACTCCTTGAAGCCGATCAGGTTGGCGTACTTGGCGCGCAGTTCGAAGAACAGGTCGGCTCGCGTGGCGAAGCCGTAATAGGGGCTGTTGTAGATGACAGCGGGCAGGTTGGGCGCGGCTTCCAGGATGGCGGAGAAATGGGCTTTCTGCGCGATGGCCGAGGCACCGCGCGACATGACGCGGGGAATCACCATCAGGCCATGGGCGCCGACCTTGGCGGCGTGCGCGGCGTGGGCCACGGCTTCCTTGGAATTGACCGCGCCGGTGCCGACGATCACGGGAATGCCCGCGGCCACCAGCCGGGCCACGCCTTCCTGGCGCTGCTCGGCGGTGAGCAGCGGCCAGTCGCCCATGGAGCCGCAGTAGACGACGGCGCTCATGCCTGCCGCAATGAGTTCCTTGCCCTTGGCAACGAGTGCATCGTAGTCAGGCGTGCGGTCCGGCGTGCACGGTGTCATGAGTGCGGGAATGGTGCCGGTGAAGATGTTCGTGCTCATAGAAAACCACCTTTGTGAAAAAACTCGCTGTGGGCACCTTCGGCAAGTGCGGCAAACGACGCAACTGCCGAAAGCGGAATCAATCTTTAAATAGACTGTAAATATATTAGCAATATTCCGAATGCCGAGGATAGTCGATGATTTTTTCCGGCGCAAGGGGGTTGTTGCGCATGGGCGCAATGTGGCTGAAAGAAGGGGGTGCCGTGGCCGCAGGCCCACACTGGCGCTGCCGAAGCTGCGCCAGCAGCTTGTCGGCGCGATCAAGAGGCCGCTGCACAGCGATTGCCCGTGGCGCGCGCGCCGGCCTCGTGAAGGCTATGCCCTGGCAAGCGCATCACCGCTCCAGTCCCACCCCGTGCCATTTGACAAGCGGCATTTCGACAGGACGAAAAAATATGCGATTCGGCCAAATCGACGAAATTTGCCTCTACAGTGTCTGGAGAAAGTAACGAAGCGGGATACCAGAAAAACTAAAATACGAATCTTGGCGTTGGCGCGCGCGGCCATGCAGAAGGTTTGCCGCACGCCAGGGCTTCATGAGTCAGGCTTTTTCTGCACTCAGTTCAGGCCGCACGGCCTGACGCGCAAGCGCGCAACTGCCGGGAGCGATCAAGGCGCGCTTTGACAAGGGGTTCGCGTCATCCGACTTGTTTTTCATGTGGCGAAGCGAAAATACTATGAGCATGGAGTCCAGCACTACGACAGAGCGCAATACCGGACGCTACATGAAGAAACGCGAGGCGATCATCAATGTCGCCTCCAAGCTGTTCGACGAGCATGGCATCAAGGGCGCCATGCTGTCCGAGGTGGCAAGGCAGGTGGGCCTGAGCACGAACAGCATCACCTACTATTTCAAGAAGAAGGAAGATCTGGTTTTCGAGTGCCTGATGCACACCGTTCAGACATTCGACATGATCACGGCGCTGGCCGAAAGCGAGACGACGCCGGAGAAAAGAGTCCGGCGCTTCATCGACGAGTTCTTCAAGAAACTGTCGGAGTGCGCCAATGGCAGCTACCCGGCGATCATGACGTTCCGCGATGCGGCCGAGCTCGACAGCTCCTATACGAAGATCGTCTTCGACCGCTACAAGAACATGTTCCGGCGGGTGCGCGGGCTTCTGGCCGACGGCGCCATCACTTCCGAAAATCGCATGATGCTGACCTTGCGCACGCATCTGTTTCTGACGCAGATCCAGTGGTGCCGCATCTGGATGGGCAGCTACAGCGTCGAAAGCCATGACCGCATCCGCTTCTATGTCGTCGACATCATGCTCAACGGCATCGCCTCGCCGCACATGCCCTGGGAGCGCAATGTCATCGACACCAAGCTCGCGCAATTCCATATCCCCGAGTCGCCCAACCAGGGCTTTCTGGTGGCGGCCATTCATTTGATCAATGAAGCGGGTTACAGCGGTGCTTCCATTGACCGCATTTCTGCCAGCCTGAGCGTCACCAAAGGCTCGTTCTACCACCATATTCCCAGCAAGGAAGATCTGTTTGCCGAGTGCATTGAGCGCACCCGCGCGGTGCTGGACGGCTACCAGGCGGCCGTGCATCGGCACGAAGGCAGCGGCCTGGAAAAGCTGGGGGCGCTTTCGCGCGCCTTGCTCAAGTACCATTTTTCCGAGCAGGGTCCGCTGTTGCGGGCCTCGGCCTGGAGCCAGATTTCCGATTACAGCCTGTTCCATGAAAAGATCAGGCCGCTGCGCGAGCTCTATCAGAACATGCAGGATTTTCTTGCCGCCGGCATGATGGACGGCTCCATACGCGCCACCCACCAATCGGTCGCCGCGATGATGGTGGTGGGCATGATCAACGGTTCGCTGACGCTGGACAAATGGGTGCCAGGGTCGGAAAACATCAATGTCGACGTGCTGTATGTCAAGCCCATGTATTACGGTCTGCTGAGTGCCTGAACGCGCAATGGGCAGGGGAGTCTGCCCATTGTCCGGCGCGTGGCGCAATCAGAATCTGTGCGTCATGCCCAGCGTGATTGCCGTGGTGCCGGCGTTGGCGGCAGTGGTGCCGGCATAACCGTTCACGACCCGGTGCGGGCGCGCAGGATTGCGGTTGTGGATCCTGGCAAAGCCCAGCGTCACTTTCGATCTTTTGGACAGAAAGTGTTCATACATGGCGCCCAGCTGATAGGCATCGTTTTGCGGCAGCAGCTTGTTGTCCTTGCGGATATAGGAACCCGACAGCAAGCCGCGGGCAAAGGGGTAGGAGAATCCCAGCAGCAAGTCGGTGTTGTCCTTGGTGCGTGCCTGGCTGATGATGTTGCGCGCCGAGTTGTCCGAATAGGCAAAGAACAGTTTTGCCGCGGCCCACTTGTAATTGGCCGCGAGGATAGTGCTTTTGGAATCGACGTCCAGCGTGGCATCGGTATGCAGATTGCTCCGGTGGTGCGAGAGCTCCAGCACCAGCGCTGCCGTGCCGTAGCCGAGGTTGAATCCCGTCGCGCTGTTGCGCGACGACCCGCCGGTGGAGGATTCGCCGAAGAAATGCGCGAGCGCGCCGAAGACTCCGTGGCGCGCATAGGTCCAGGGGTTGAAACCCGGGCTGTTGTAGATGATCCCGTTGTTCATGCGCACGCCATGGCTGTCCATCAGGTTGGTGGCGGTGAACACCCCAAAGGTGCCGGTGGGATCGCCGACCAGCGCCAGAGTGGCGAACGACGGCGTGTAGATCCGGCCCATGCGCACCGTGCCCCAGCCGCCCTGCAGGCCCAGAAACGCCTGCTTGTCGAAGAACGTGCTGCTGGCCGTGCTGCCGGTGTCGGCGTTGAAGGCATTTTCCAGCTTGAACAGCGCCGACAGCCCGCCGCCCAGATCCTCCTTGCCGCTGAACATGAAGGACGAGGGCCCGCCCAGCGTGTTGCGCACCGCTGCGTTGCCGGAATTGAATCCCAGCCCCGCATAGACCGAGCCGGATAAGGTCATGCCTGATTGCGCATAGGCGGAACCTGTGACCGCCAAGACCATTGAACTCACTAAGAACTTTTTCATTTCAGACTCCCTGAACGGAATAGACCGAATAAAAAAATCCAGTCCGGGCGGCATGACGGCGCATGCAGCCAGAATGGACTGGATCTAGTGACGAGGCGCGGGAGTCAGACTGCCATGAAGTCTGGCTGTCTGGTGAATCGACTCCGGTGGAAGTCCGTGTTCCCCAACGTCATTTCAATGGCGGTCAGCCGCTTGAAATAATGTGAAATGGGCATTTCGTTGGTCATGCCCATGCCTCCGTGCATTTGTATGGCCTGTTGGCCCACGAACTGCAATGCTTTGCCCACGCGGACCTTGGCCGCGGAGACCAGTTTTCGGCGCTCCTCGGCGGGCGCGGAGTTGACCTTGACCGCAGCGAGGACGGTGATCGACTTGGCCTGCTCGGCATGGATGAACATGTCCGCCATGCGGTGCTGCAGCACCTGGAAAGTGCCTATGGGCACGCCGAACTGCTTGCGCGTCTTGAGATATTCAAGCGTCTGCGCATTGGCGGCTTCCATCGCGCCCACGGCTTCGGCGCAGAGCATGGCCACGCCGAAGTCGCTCGCGGCTTCGAGAGTTTCCCAGCCCCGGCCTTCCTCGCCGATCATCGCGCTGGCCGGCACGCGCAGATTGGCCCATTCGATGTTGGCGGCGCGCAGCCCGTCGAAGGTGCGGTAATCGGTGACTTTGCTGCCTTCCAGGCTGGCGGGCACGTAGAACAGCGTGATGCCGTCTTCGTCGCGCGCCGCGCCGCTGGTGCGCGTGGACACCACCCAGCCGCTGGCCTGTGCGCCATGGATCACCGCGCATTTGGCGCCGTTGATCACATAGCCGTCACCGTCCTTTTTCGCCGCGGTGGTGATGTTGAAGAGTTCATGGCCCGCGTCCTTTTCGTTGAGCGCGCAGGCCAGCTTCACGCTGCCCGCGGCGACCTGCTCGAGCACGTCGGTGCGGCCGCCGCGGCGCAGGAAGTCGCAGGCCAGGATGGTGGCGAAATAGGGCTCGACAACCAGGCCGCGGCCCAGCTCCTTCATCACGATCATCAGGTCTTCGGAGCTTCCTCCGAGGCCGCCGGCGTTTTCAGGAATCGCCAGCGCGATCGCGCCGAGATCGCCCAGCGCATTGAAGCTGCGCGTCGACACACCAGTGTCCGAATAGAGGATTTCCTTGCGGTCCTCGAAGGAGTAATCGCGCTCAATCCAGCGCTGCAGGGATTCGGAAAATTGCTGCTGTTCTTCGGAAAGACGAAAGTCCATGGTGTTCTCCTTACAGGCCCAGAATCATTTTGGAAATCACGTTGCGCTGCACTTCATTGGAGCCACCGAAGATGGTGATCTTGCGCAGGTTGAAGTAATGCGCGGCGAGCGCGGCCAGCGCGTCCTCGCCCGAATCGGGCGCGGGTTTGCGGTTGTGCAGATAGTCGGGATCGAAGGCCAGGCCCGACGGACCGCTGGCTTCGAGCAGCATTTCGCTGATGGCCTGGGAAATCTCCGTGCCTTTCACTTTGAGCATCGAAGCTTCGGGGCCGATCTTGCTGCTCGCGCCGTCGGCGACCAGCGACAGGGCCGTCATTTCCAGCGCCATCAATTCGATTTCAATATCCGCCACGCGCGCGGCGAATTGCGGGTCCTGCAGCAGCGGCGCGCCGTTGAGCTGCTTGGACAATGCCAGGCGCTTGAGCACCTTGAGTTCGCGCTTGGAGTTGCCTATCGCGGCAATGCCCGTGCGCTCATGGCCCAGCAGGTATTTGGCATAGGTCCAGCCCTTGTTTTCCTCGCCCACCAGGTTGGCCACGGGCACCTTGACGTTGTCGAAGAAGACTTCGTTCACCTCATGCGTTTCGTCCATGGTGATGATCGGGCGCACGGTGATGCCCGGAGTCTTCATGTCGATCAGCAGAAATGAAATGCCGGTCTGCTTCGTGCCTTCGGTGCTGGTGCGCACCAGGCAGAAGATCCAGTCGGCGTGCTGGCCCAGCGTGGTCCAGGTCTTCTGGCCGTTGACGATGTAGAAATCGCCTTCGCGCACCGCCCGGGTATTGAGCGACGCGAGGTCGGAGCCCGCGCCCGGCTCCGAATAGCCCTGGCACCACCAGTCCTCGGCGTGGTAGATGCGCGGCAGGAAATGCTGTTTCTGTTCCTCGCTGGCGAAACCCAGCAGCACGGGTGCCAGAAGGTTCAAGCCGAAGGACAGCGTGGGCGGCGCATAGGCCTTGGCGTATTCCTCGGCCCAGATGTGGCGCTGCATCGCGCTCCAGCCCGTGCCGCCGTACTTGACGGGCCAGCCCGGCGCTATCCAGCCTTTCTCGGCCAGTATCTTGTGCCAGCGCACGGCGTCCTCGCGCTGCAAATGCCGGCGGCGCCGGACTTTTTCGCTTAATTCCGTTGGCAGGTGGTCCTTGAAGAACTGCCGGACTTCGTCACGAAAATGCAGGTCTTCTTCCTTGTATTCGAGGTCCATGATGTGCTCCTGGTGAAAAAAAGGGCGAGTTTTTCCCAAGGCATGGCCGCCAGGCCATGCCCTGTCTGATGGGTCAATGCAAAAGGATTACTTCGACGGCTTGAGGTCGCTGAACTTGCGCCCGCTCGCGACGAGCTCCTCAAGCAGCTTCGCGGGCTTGAATTGCGCGCCCAGCTGCTGCTCGAAGTGCTGCATGCGCGCCAGCACCTTGTCGAGGCCGATCTGGTCGGCGTAGAACATCGGGCCACCGCGGTAGATGGGCCAGCCATAACCGTTGACCCAGACCACGTCGATATCGGAGGCGCGCAGCGCCATGCCTTCCTCGAGAATCTTCGCGCCCTCGTTGATCATGGGATAGATGCAGCGCTCGAGGATTTCCGCGTCGCTGACTTCGCGCGCGGCAAACCCCTTTTTCCTGGCGAAGTCGGCAATCGTCTGCTCGACCAGGCGCGAAGGCACGGCGGTGCGCTTTTCGTCGTAGTCGTAGAAACCGGCGCCCGACTTCTGCCCGCGGCGGTCCATTTCGCACAGCACTTCGCGCAGCGTCGAGGAGCTTGACTTCTCCTTGCTCCAGCCCAGGTCCAGGCCGGCAAGATCGCTCATGGCAAATGGGCCCATGGGAAAGCCGAATTGGTAGAGCACGCGGTCCACGGCCCAGGGCATGGCGCCTTCCATGATCAAGGCATTGGCCTCGCGCTGGCGCTGGGCCAGGATGCGGTTGCCGACAAAGCCCGGGCACACGCCCACCAGCACCGCGACCTTGCCAATCTTTTTCGCCAGCTGCATGGAAGTGGCAATGACGGCGTCGCTGGTGTGCTGGCCGCGCACCACTTCCAGCAGCTTCATCACGTTGGCCGGCGAGAAGAAGTGCAGGCCTATCACCGACTCGGGGCGCGTGGTGGCCGAGGCAATCTCGTTGAGGTCCAGCGCCGAAGTGTTGGACGCCAGGATGGCGCCGGCCTTGCAGGTCTGGTCCAGGCGCCGGAAGATGTCCTTCTTCACGTCCATGTTCTCGAACACGGCTTCGATCACCAGATCGACTTCGGCCAGCTGCTGCACGTCCAGCGAGCCGCTGAGCAGCGCCATGCGCTGTTCTATGTCCGCGGCCTGCAGCCGGCCCTTCTTGGCCGTGTTCTCGTAGTTGCTGCGTATGGTCTTGAAGCCCCGGTCCAGCGCTTCCTGGCGGGTCTCGACGATATGCACCGGAATGCCGGCGTTGAGGAAGTTCATCGCTATGCCCGCGCCCATGGTGCCCGCGCCCAGGATGCCCACGGTCTCCACGGGCAGCAGCGGCGTGTCCCTGGACAGTCCCGGCACCTGCCAGGCCTGGCGCGAGGCAAAGAAGTAGTGGCGCAGCGCAGCCGACTGCGGGCCTTGCATCAGCTCGACAAACAGCTGGCGTTCGAGCTTCAGGCCCTCTTCGATGGGCAGATTCACGGCAGCTTCCACGCACTGGATGATCTTTTCGGGCGCCTCGAGTCCGCGGAACTTGCGCGCGTTGGCCTGGCGGAACCTGTCGAACAGGCCAGGCTGGCCGCGCGCGGCCAGCAGCTTGTCGTTTTGCGCGCGCACCTTGCGCAGCGGGCGCTTCTCGGCCACCACGCGCTGGGCCAGCGCAATTGCTTCGGCCTGCAGCTCGCCCTCGGGCGCCATCTCGTCGATCAGGCCGATGTCCAGCGCCTCGGCGGCGCCCACATGGCTGCCCGAGGTCATCATTTCCAGCGCCTTCTCCACGCCGACGATGCGCGGCAGGCGCTGGGTGCCGCCGGCGCCTGGCAGCAGGCCGATGTTGACTTCGGGCAGGCCCAGGCGCGCCGAAGGCACGGCAATGCGCCAGTGGCAGACCAGCGCGACTTCCAGGCCGCCGCCCAGCGCCGTGCCGTGGATCGCGGCAATCACCGGCTTGGATGATTCCTCGAGAATGCGCTGGACTTCGCCCAGGCTTACGCCGGCCGGTGGCTTGCCGAACTCGGTGATGTCGGCGCCCGCGATGAAGGTGGAGCCTTCGCAGATCAGCACCACGGCGTCGACCGCGGAGTCCTGCAGCGCGGCCTGCATCGCGCCATGGATGCCGTCGCGCACCGCGGCCGACAGCGCGTTGACCGGAGGAAAGTTGATGGAGATGACGCCCACGTTGTCGATGCGGTGCAGTTGCGTCACGGAGTTGATGGCGGTCATGGCAATGCTTCCTCAGTAGATTTCAAACAGGCCGGCCGCGCCCATGCCGCCGCCCACGCACATGGTCACGACGCCGTATTTCGCGCCGCGCCGCTGGCCCTCGATCAGCACGTGGCCGACCATGCGCGCGCCCGACATGCCGAACGGATGGCCTATGGAGATCGAGCCGCCCGAGACGTTGAGGCGTTCGTCGGGAATGCCCAGCTTGTCGCGGCAATAGAGCACCTGCGAGGCAAACGCCTCATTCAGTTCCCAGATGCCTATGTCGTCCATGCGCAGCCCGTGCTGCTTGAGCAGCTTGGGAATGGCAAACACCGGGCCTATGCCCATTTCGTCGGGATTGCAGCCCGCCACTGCCATGCCGCGGTAGGCGCCCAGCGCCTGCAGGCCGCGGCGCTGGGCTTCGGCCGCCTCCATCAGCACCATGGCCGAGGCGCCGTCGGACAGCTGCGAGGCATTGCCCGCGGTGATGAAGCGTCCTTCCTGGATGCGCTGACCGTCCTTGAACACCGGCTTGAGCCGGGCCAGATCTTCGTAGCTTGTGCCGGGGCGGTTGCCTTCGTCCTGGGACAGCGTGATGGTCTGCTGCGAGACTTCGCCGCTGAGCTTGTCGGTCACGTTGTAGATCGTGGTGGTCGGCACGATTTCCCGCGCGAAGCGCTTTTCCTGCTGCGCCTGGGCGGTGCGCGCCTGCGACTGCACGGCATAGGCGTCCTGGGCCTCGCGCGAGATGCCATAGCGCTCGGCAACGATCTCCGCAGTCTCTATCATGGCCATATAGAGCGCGGGAATATGCTCGACCAGCCAGGGATCGCGCGCGCGGTGGGTGTTGGGCTTGCCCGACTGCACCAGCGAGATCGATTCAAGCCCGCCGCCCACGGCAATCTGCATGCCGTCGACAATCACCTGCTTGGCGGCCGTGGCAATCGCCATCAGGCCCGAGGAGCACATGCGGTCTATCGTCATTCCCGGCACGCTGACGGGCAGGCCGGCGCGCAGCAGGCTCTGGCGCGCGGTGTTGCCGCCGCTGCTGCCTTGCTGCGAGGCGCAGCCCAGCACCACATCCTCGACTTCGTTCGGGTCTATGCCCGCGCGCCGCACCGCATGCGTGATGGCATGCGCGCCCAGTTCCTGGGCCTGGGTGTTGTTGTAGGCACCGCGAAAGGCCTTGCCTATCGGGGTTCTGGCGGTGGAGACAATGACTGCTTCGCGCATGGAAACTCCTTGAAAGAAAACGTGGAAACCCTGAAATCGGGCAAACGATTCCCCGGCACCGGCGCGCGGTGCTTGAAAACGGGGGGAGAAAGGGGCGCCCCTTGCGGGGCGCAGCTCAGGCCGGCTGTCGCGCGGTGTCCTTGGCAATCGCCAGGAAATGCCCGAGGTTCTCGCGCACGGCTTTCTTGTTGAACTTGCCGACGCTGGTCTTGGGGATATCGGGCGTGATGGCCACCAGCTTGGGCAGCATCCAGCGGGTGATCTTGCCGGTCTGCACGCCGTGCTCCTCGAGGAAATCAATCACATCGTCCTCGCTGGCCGCCATGCCCGGGCGCAGGCTGACCACGGCCATGGGCTTCTCGCCCCAGACCGGGTCGGGCACGCCCACCACCATGGCTTCAAGCACGAAATCTGCCATGGCAATCAAATTCTCGAGCAGCACCGTGGGCACCATTTCCGCGCCGCTGCGAATCACGTCCTTGAGGCGGTCGGCGATCACCACGAAGCCTTCGGCATCGATCTTGGCGATGTCGCCGGTGTGGAACCAGCCGTCGTACCATACCTCGGCGGTCTTGTCGGGCGACTGGTAGTACTCGCGCGTGACCCAGGGGCCGCGGATCACGATCTCGCCCACGGTCTGGTTGTCCCAGGGCACGGGCCGGCCTTGCTCGTCCATGACCTCGACTTCCAGGCCCAGCGAGGGCAGGCCGGTCTTGACCATGACTTCATCGATGGCCTCCTTGGACCAGCCCACCATGTGCTTCTTGACGAAGGCGCCTATCGCCACCGGCGCGGTCTCGGTCATGCCGTAGCCCGAACTCGCGCGGAAGTTGGGCAAGGCCTTTTCCAGCTTGGTCTTGAGGCCCAGCGGCAGCGCGCCACCGCCCACGCCCACGTTGACCAGGCTGCTGAGGTCGTACTGGTCGAAGTCCTTGAACTCCAGCAGCATGGCGGCGATGGTCGGCACTATGCCCACCGAAGTGACCTTCTCGCGGTCCACGAGTTCGCAGAAGCCGCGCACGGTGAAGGTGCCGGGCAGAACGATCTTCTGCGCGCTGAACACCGTGCTGAACGGCGAGCCCCAGCCATGGATATGGAACAGCGGCGTGTTGAGCATGGGCACGGCGTTCTCGCCCAGGCGCTCGGCCTGCACGAAGTCGGGCGTGTTGGCGATGCTCTGGCGCGCCATGCCGTGCAGCGTCATCAGGTACAGCTGGCGGTGCGAAAAAGTCGCGCCCTTGGGCTGGCCCGTGGTGCCGGTGGTGTAGCACAGCGTGGCAATCGTGTCCTCGTGCAGGTAGGGCCAGTCGAATGTGGCTGGCTGCTCGGCGATCAGCTGCTCGTATTCGATCAGGTTGGGAATCGGGGTGTCGGGCAGGCCCGGTTTGTCCGACATGTAGACGAAGGTCTTGACCGTGTCCTTGATGCGCTCGTAGATGTTTTCTAGCAGCGGCAGCACCACGTCGTCAACGAAGATCACGCTGTCCTGGGCATGGTTGATGGTGTAGGCAATGTGATCTTCGGACAGCCGGATGTTGATCGGGTGCAGCACCGCGCCGGAGCAGGGAGCGCCGTAGTAGATCTCCAGATGGCGATGGGTGTTGTACGACATCGTGCCCACGCGGTCGCCGAGCTTGCCGGGCTGACCGCTGGCGATCTTCAGCTGCTTTAGCGCATTGGCCAGCTGGCATACGCGGCCATGCCACTGGCGCCAGGTGAAGCGCTGGTACTCGCCGCTGATGTGGTTGCGGTAGACCACGCCGATCTGGTCGGGGTAGTAGCGCACCGGCCGCTTCATGAAGGTCGTCAGCAGCAGCGGGTAGTTGGTGCTGAATTCGGGAAAGGTCTGGGCATCCATCGGTAGTTCCTTCAGGGACAAGTCTTCACGGATAGAGGTGGCAGGCAACCGCATGGCCGCTGGCGCTTTCTTGCATGGGCGGGTCCTCGGTCCTGCAGCGCGCCATCGCGGCCGGGCAGCGGGTGTGGAAGCGGCAGCCTTCGGGTACGCGCAGCGGGCTGGGAATCTCGCCCTTGAGCACGATGCGCTGCCTGCGGCTTTCGGCGTCGACGTTGGCTTCGGGAACGGCCGACAGCAGCGCCTGCGTATACGGATGCTTGGGATGGCTATAGAGCTCCTCGCGCGAGGCGACTTCGACCACGCGGCCCAGGTACATGACGGCAATGCGGTCGCTGATGTGGCGCACCACGGCCAGGTCATGGGCAATGAACACATAGGTCAGGCCCAGGCGCTTTTGCAGTTCCTTGAAGATGTTGATCACCTGCGCCTGTATCGACACATCGAGCGCCGAGACCGGCTCGTCGCAGACGATGACGCTGGGCTCCAGCGCCAGCGCGCGCGCAATGCCTATGCGCTGGCGCTGGCCGCCCGAGAATTCATGCGCGTAGCGCTCGGCCATGTCGGGCAGCAGGCCGACCATGCGCAGCAGCTCGGCGATGCGGCGCTGGTATTTCTCCGGGTCCTTGGCCAGGCCGTGCACTTCGAGCGGTTCGCCGATGATGTCCTTGACTTTCATGCGCGGGTTGAGAGAACCATAGGGGTCCTGGTAGACCATCTGCACGCGCTTGCGGAACTGCTTGATCTGCGACGGCGTGACTTCCTCGCCTTCGAACAGGATGCGCCCGCTGGTGGCCTGCAGCATGTGCATCAGCGCCAGGCCCGTGGTGGACTTGCCGCAGCCGCTCTCGCCGACCACGCCCAGCGTCTCGCCGCGGCGCACCGAGAACGAGACGCCGTCCACGGCCTTGACGGTGGCCACCTGCTTCTTGAAGATCACGCCTTTCATCACCGGGAAGTGGATCTTGAGGTCTTCGACTTTGAGAATCTCTGGCTGCATTGCGTACTCCCGCTCAGGTGTTGAAACAGGCCTTGCTGTGGCCTTCCTTGACGCGCGTGAGCGCGGGCCGGGCGGCATCGCAGTCGCGGCTGGAGCGCGGGCAGCGCGGCGAGAACGCGCAGCCCGGGGGCAGGGCGGACAGATCGGGCGGCATGCCCTCGATTGCCGGCAGGGGCTGGTCGGGGTCGCTGTCGATGCGCGGAATCGATGCCAGCAGGCCCTGGGTGTAGGGGTGCTGTGGCTGCTCGAAGATGTCGCGCGCCGTGCCCTGCTCGACGATGCGCCCGCCGTACATCACGGCCACGCGGTCGGCGTAGCGCGCGACCACGCCCAGATCGTGGGTGATCAGGATCATCGCGGTCTGGTCCTTTTGCGTAAGGTCCTTGAGCAGGTCCAGGATCTGCGCCTGCACGGTCACATCGAGCGCCGTGGTCGGCTCGTCGGCAATGATCAGCCGCGGCTCGCAGGCCAGGGCCATGGCAATCATGGAGCGCTGGCGCATGCCGCCGGAAAACAGGTGCGGATAGGCCGACAGCCGGCTTTGGGCATCGGGAATCTGCACCCGGGTCAGCAGGTCGCTGGCGCGCTCGTAGGCCTGGCTCCAGGGAACATGGCGGTGCAGCTGCACGGGCTCGGCGATCTGCTTGCCTATGGTGATCGACGGGTTCAGCGAAGCCATCGAGTCCTGGAAGATCATCGCGATGCGGTCGCCGCGTATGCGCCGCATCTGCTCGGCGTCGAGCTGGAGCAGATCCTGGCCTTCAAACAGGATCTCGCCTTGCTCTATCCTGCCGGGCGGGCTGGGGATCAGGCCCAGTATCGACATCGAAGTCACGCTCTTGCCCGAACCCGACTCGCCGACGATGGCCAGCGTTTCGCCCGCGTGCACTTCGAACGACACGTTGTCCACGGCCGTGACCTCGCCATGTTCGGTGCGAAAGCGCGTGGTCAGGTTCTTCACTTGCAGTACCGGAGTTGCCATGTTGTGCCTCTGGGTCGAAAGTTGGAAGGTGCGCGGCCGGCGTTCAGAAGCCCATTTTTTTCTTCAGGTCCTGATCGATCCAGAGCTGGGCGTGGATGGGCGCGAAGCGGCCCGCGCCGACAAACATCTCGCCGCCGTAGTTCTTCACCCAGGGCCACCAGGCGGTGTAGCGGTAGGGCGCGGGCATCCAGATGGCCGGCGCCTGGTCGAGCACCTGGGTGGTGAGTTCGCGCAGCATCTGCTGGCGCTTGGGCTCGTCGCGCTCGCCTATCGCCTCGGCGACGCGCGCATCGAACTTGGCGTCGTTCATCATCGGCGCGTTGTAGACCTGGTCCTTGCCGAAGTTGATGCGCAGCGAGGTGGTCGGGTTGACATCGGGAATCGTCGTCAGGTAGCCGGCCGCGTTGGTGTGGCTGGTCATTGCCGACAGATGGGCGCCGTATTCCATGGGCGTGATCTCCATCTTCACGCCCACGCCTTCGAGGTAGGCGGCAACCAGCGGCATCAACTCCATGGATTCGACGTTGCAGCTGCAGATCTGCATCTTGAAAGCGAAGCCGTTGGGATAGCCGGCCTCGGCCAGCAGCTTCCTGGCCTTGGCCGGGTCGTACTTGAACAGCTCCTGCACCGAGGCCGGCTGCTCATTGAGCGGCCGGTGGTAGCCCACATATTCGGGATGCATGGGGAAGGTGAACAGCGCGGCCTCGCCGCCGTAGAACTTGTCGACGATCTCCTGCTTGTTCACCGCCATGTTGAGCGCGCGGCGCACGCGCACATCGGTGAACGGCTTGGTATCCACGCGCAGCGCGACGCGCGGCGCGCTGGTCGTGAGCCAGCGGTTCCATTGCAGCTGGGGCGTGCTCTTCTTGAGTTCCTTGGCGGCTTCCCAGGAGATCGACGACAGGATGTCGATCTTGCCGGTGCGCAGCGCCGACTGCTGGGTGGAGTCATCCTTGATCACGCGGTGTACCACGCGGTCTATGAACGGCAACTGGTAGCTCTTGCCGGCCACGGTCAGCTTGTCCCAGTACACCGGGTTCTTGCTGAACGTCAGCGAGTTGCCCTGGGCCACGTTGGTCAGCATGAACGGGCCCGTGCCGTTGACGTTCTTCCAGTTGCCCGCGCCCGCGGCCACGACTTCCTTGGGCACGATGCCCGAGAAGAAGCCGTTGCCAAAGCGGTAGTCCCAGTCGGCGATGTACTTGTTGAAGGTGAACAGCACCGTGTGCTTGCCCGTGGCCTCGACCTTGTCGACATGGTCGTAGTAGCCCTGGGTGCGCTTGGGGCTGGTGTTCATGCGGTTGAAGTTGTAGACGATGTCGTCGGCCACGAGCTCGCGCTCTTCCATCACGCCTTTCTTGGCCGGAAACTTCACGCCCTGGCGCAGCTTGACTTCCAGCGTCAGCGGCGTGGGCCAGCTCCAGCTTTCGGCGAGTTCGCCGCGCACCGCGTCTGTGGGCTGCCAGCCGCTGATGGTGAACGGATACTTGCCGCCGCGGCTCTTGGCCTTGGACAGGTCGACGGCGAACAGCTGCTCGTAGAACTGGCCGGTGTCGCGGGTCTGCAGCGTGGCCTGCCAGTCGGCGAGGTCCCAGGACAGCGTCGCCACGCCCGCGCTGCTGCTGGCAAAGTTGAGCGTGCCGCCATATTTGGGTGCTTCGCCCTGGGCCAGGGCCATGCCGGCGGCGCCGGCCAGGGTCAGGGCCAGTGCGATGCGGTTCAGGGTCGTCGTCGATGCTTTGTACATTCTTGTCTCCTTGATGGGGGGCGGGGCGGGGCGGGGCTTTAGCGCGTGCCGCGCATGCGGGGATCGAGCATGTCGCGCAAGGCGTCGCCAAAGACATTGATCGCGTAGACGACCAACGTCAGGCAGATGCCCGGGGCGAGCGCGAGCCACGGGCCTTGCAGCATGTAGGTGCGGCCGTTGCCCGAGAGCATTCCGCCCCAGGTGGGATGGGGCGGCGGCACGCCCAGGCCCAGGAAGGACAGACCCGATTCGGCAAGAATCGCGGCGCCCACGCTGGAGGAGAACAGCACGATCAGCGGCGGAATGACGTTGGGCAGCACATGGCGCCAGAGAATGCGCGCCGAGGAGGCGCCAATCGACTTGGCGGCATGGATGTACATGTCTTCGCGCACCGAAACCACGGCGCTGCGCACGATGCGCGAGCCGCCTATGCCTATCAGCAGCCCCAGCGTGAGAATGATCTGGGTGATGCCCGAGCCGAACACCGAGGCCACGACAATCAGCACCACCAGGCCGGGAAAGCTCATCCAGGCATCGACAAAGCGCTGTATCAGCATGTCGATCCTGCCGCCGAAGTAGCCGGAAATGATGCCTATCAGCGCCGAGATGGTGGTGGAGATCACGGCCACCGACAGGCCGATGATCACCGATATCTGCGCGCCGTAGATGCAGCGCGACAGCAGGTCGCGCCCCAGGTTGTCGGTGCCGAACGGGTGTTCCCAGGAAGGCGCGTGCATGCGCGCGCCCATGTCGACCTCGTTCATTCCATAGGGGGCCAGCACATCGGCAAAGATGCCGACCAGCAGGAAGAAGATCGCCACGACGGCGCCGGCGGCGCCCAGGCGTTTTTCTCGGAACAGCTTGCGCATGAAGCTGCGCAGGGGGCCGGGGCGGCGCGGCTGGGCAGTCTTTGTGGGAACGTCGAGCGCAATGGTCTGGGTTTTCATGGGTGCCTCCCTTAACGCTGACGGACCTTGGGATCGATCAGGCCGTAGCTCAGGTCGACCAGCAGGTTGATGAGCATCACGCTGATGCCGACGATGAAGAACACGCCCGTGACAACGGGGTAGTCGCGCTGGTTGACCGCGTCGAGTAGCAGCAGGCCCATACCGGGGAGCACGAAGATCTGCTCGAGAATCACCGCGCCGCCGATCAGGATGGGTGCCTGGCTGCCGATCAGCGTGATCACCGGGATCAGCGCATTGCGCACCGCATGCCGGGTCAGGATCAGCATTTCGCTCAGCCCCTTGGCGCGCGCCGTGCGGATGTAGTCCTGGCGCAGCACTTCAAGCATCATGGTGCGCGTCATGCGCATGGTGATCGCCGACAGCGACAGGCCCAGGATCACGGCGGGAATCAGCATCTGCTGCAGGTTGGCCCAGGGGTCTTCGGAAAACGGCGTGAAATGGATTTCGGGCGACCAGCCCCACCAGATCGAGGGAAACACGGTGACCATCGTGCCGATCCAGAAGCTGGGTACGGCCAGCATCAAAAGCGAGAACGAACGCGTCGCATAGTCACCCGCCGTGTCCTGCTTGACCGCGGAATAGACGCCGATCGGGATGGCCACGGTCAACGCGATCAGGATGGCCAGCAGGCCCAGCTCGAAGGTCACCGGCAAGCGCTCGGCAATCATGCTCACCACCGAATCGCCCTGCCACAGCGAGTCGCCGAGATCGGCATGGAACAGCAGCCGGCTGATCCAGACCCCGTACTGCCGCCACAGCGGCTGGTCGAGCCCCAGGGTTTGCAGCAGTTGCTCGCGGGTCAGCTTGTTCGAGCCGGCGTCGTTCTGGCTCAGCATCAGGTCGACGACATCGCCCGGCACCATGCGCACGATCACGAACACGATGATGCTGGCAATCAGCATCGTGGGCAGCAGCGCCAGCAGGCGGCG
>Ga0308165_1001302_pt1 | contig 35853 bp, 37 predicted proteins | sample PhyWR2_FD_201032 | JGI IMG/M metagenome (GOLD analysis project Ga0308165, IMG submission 201032) | Phyllosphere microbial communities from UC Gill Tract Community Farm, Albany, California, United States - DLSLW.R2 | ecosystem: Host-associated > Plants > Phyllosphere > Unclassified | place: USA...
CCATCTTTGAGGGATTTGATTTTGTGATGTCAGCTTGGAGTATAGCCTAACCGGACGTCAGGGCGCTACCGCGGTTTCTGTCAGATTAGGGTACTAAACGGAATTTGTTGACGAATGTCGTTGCGTATCATAGATTTCAACCTGACATTTTGATGGAGAGAGTGCGCAGTGAAGGGGCAACGGATCGGCTATGTCCGGGTCAGCACGTTCGATCAGAATGTGGATCGCCAATTGGAAGGTCAGTCGCTCGATCGGACCTTCACCGACAAGGCATCGGGCAAGGACGTCAACCGCCCCCAGCTTGAGGCTCTGCTCACTTTCGCCCGCGAAGGCGATACCGTCGTCGTCCACAGCATGGATCGGTTGGCCCGCAATCTGGATGACCTGCGCAAGCTGGTCCAGGGCCTCACCAAGCGAGGTATCCGGATCGAGTTTGAGAAGGAAAGCCTGTCCTTCTCGGGGGAGGACTCCCCGATGGCCAATCTGATGCTCTCGGTCATGGGTGCGTTTGCTGAGTTCGAGCGCGCCCTGATCCGCGAACGGCAACGCGAAGGCATTGCGATCGCTCGGCAGCGCGGCGCCTATCGGGGGCGGAAACGGTCGCTCTCGGATGAGATGATTGCCGATCTGCACCGCCGCGTTGCCGCCGGTGAACGCAAGGCGACCATCGCGCGCGACATGGGCATCAGCCGCGAAACCCTCTACCAGTACCTTCGCGCCGCTGCCTGACACCAATGTTCACATTATGTCCGGAAAATCGTTGTTCAGCGTACAAAGCTTGAGGTGACGCCAATTGCGTTAGGTGAGAACGGGTACGGAACGCGCCCTCAAGCGGTTCGCCGCACGCCAGCTAGGGCCATTTCCTGGTAAATGGTGGCGCGGCCGAGTTGCGGCGCGGCTTCTGTGGGCGACACCCGGGCTTCGACGAGCTTGAGCGCCGCGCTCGCCTTTTCCGGGTACAGCGGACGCCGTCCTGGCAACTTGCCCTTGGCGCGCGCGGCGGCGATGCCGTCCTTCGTACGTTCGGCGATCAACCGTCGCTCGAAACGCGCGATCGAGCCGAACACATGAAAATCAGTTCGCCAGCGGCGGATGAAGTGTCGATTTTCTCTTTGAGGCTGATCAGCGCGACGCCGCGATCTTTCAGCGCCTGACATGCAGCCTTAGTTTCGCGCTTTTCAGACCGCCCCTCCATAGTCGCTGCTGGCATCACTTCATGCCGGCATGTCTTTCATCATCTCGTCGTGATCGGCTGGCGCACTCGCTACAAGCCCTTGTACTGCTCGCGCATCGTTCCCTGGAGCCCGGGCACGAACGCGAGCATACCCCGCGCGAAGAAGTTTAGGCGGCCATCTTTTCGCAGGCGTCGGCGCACTTGCTGCATGCGGCCACGCAAGCCTCCATGCCGTCGAGGGACTCGCAGCTCGCGGCGCACGCTCGGCAGACCTCGGCGCACTCGCGGCAAATATGCTGATGGTGGGACGACTTGCGCGCCATGAAGTCGATTGCGACTTCGCAAATCCTCGCACAGTCGAGCATGATCTTGATATGCTCCGGTGCGGCGTGCTGGCCGCCCATTTCAAGGCAATGGTTCATTGCCATGTGCAGGCAGGTCACATGACACTCGTGGCAGGCGTCCATGCAGGCCATGTCGGGGTCCATCTGATGCATCGATCCATCTCCGTCTGAGGCCCCCCACTAGAAGATACGCGCTTTGCGCGAAAACCCCTTGAACAAAAATCTCAGCGGCGCTTGCCGGTTCCAGACCTAACGACGTCGCCACCATAATTCCGCCGGCGAGCGCAAGCGGCGTCAACCATCCTCGTCCGATCTGGTCCGCGCCCGGCTCTGCTGCCATGCCGGCCATCGGACCCGGAACATGCTGAGCATGGGAGCGGCCATCTTTTCGGGCGTGACACTCTGCCCGTGGGGGCCAAGCGCGTGCATCGTGCCGATGACCTGCTTCAGCCACACACCCACGAGCCACAGGTCAACGCGATGTACGGTCGCGTACCGAAAGCGCCGACAGTGATTATGACACTCAAAAATGCGGAGCGACCTGACGTGCGTCATCGAGGACAAGGCCGAGCCGCCAGATAGGCTCAGGACGCCAGACGCGTGAGTATAGGGCATTCGGGCCGCTCGTCCCCATGGCAGGCATTCGCCAGATCGAGCAGTGCTTCGCGCATGGCATTGAGTGCATCCGCCTTCCGACCCAAGTCTCCCGCGCGCGATTCCGCCAGAGCCTTGACCTCCGCGCTGGCGCGCTCGCGGTCGGACCAGAGATCAAGCAGCACGCGGATTTCCTCAACGGGAAAGCCGAGATCGCGGGCGTTGGCGATGAAACGCAGGAGGTGCACGTCGGCTTGCGAATAGTCGCGATACCCGCTCTCACGTCGCGGCGGCGACGGGATAAGGCCGATCTTCTCATAATGGCGGATCATCCGCTGCGACACAGCGCTCGCGTCGGAGGCCGCTCCGATGTTCACAGCGTCACCCGGTTGAGGCGCAGCGCGTTGGTGACGACGCTGACGGATGACAGGGCCATCGCCGCGGCGGCGATGACAGGCGAAAGAAGGATGCCGAACACCGGATAGAGTAGCCCGGCGGCGATGGGGACGCCGGCTGCATTGTAGATGAAGGCGAAGAACAGGTTCTGGCGGATGTTGGCCATCGTCGCCTCGCTCAGCCGCCGCGCTCGCACGATGCCGTTGAGATCGCCCTTGAGCAGCGTGATACCGGCGCTTTCGATGGCGACATCGGTGCCCGAACCCATCGCGATGCCGACGTCCGCTGCCGCGAGAGCGGGCGCGTCGTTCACCCCATCGCCAGCCATGGCAACGACATGGCCTTCGCGCTGCAGCCGCAGGACGACAGCGCTCTTCTGATCGGGCAGCACCTCGGCCTCGACCGCATCGATGCCAAGTTTCCGGGCCACCGCCTCGGCGGTTGTCCGGTTGTCGCCCGTCAACATGACGACGCTCACGCCCTCTTTTCGCAAGGCTGCCAGCGCCTCCGCTGTGGTTGCCTTGATCGAGTCCGCAATGGCGAGAATCCCGGCGACCCGGCCATCAACGGCCGCAAAAATCGCCGTCGCCCCGTCCGCCCGCAGCTCATTGGCGCGTGCAGCCGCGGCTGACACATCGATGCCATTCTCATTGAGATAGGCCGCGCCGCCCAGAAACATCCGCTTGCCGTCCACGGTTCCGACCGCGCCCTTTCCGGTAGGCGAGTCAAAGTCGGAAACCTCGGGAACGTCGATGTCACGATCCTTCGCGGCCGCGACGATCGCGAGCGCCAGCGGATGCTCCGACGCCCGCTCGACGCCCGCCGCCAGGCGAAGAAGATCGTGCTCCGAAAAGCCGTCCATCGCCACGATATTCGTCACCGATGGGCGCCCTTCTGTCAGCGTGCCGGTTTTGTCGACGACGATCGTGTCGACCTTTTCCATGCGCTCCAGCGCCTCGGCATTCTTGATCAGGACACCGAGGCCGGCACCCCGTCCGATCCCGACCATGATCGACATCGGCGTCGCGAGACCCAGCGCGCAGGGACAAGCGATGATCAGCACCGCGACCGCGGCCACGAGGCCATGCGCCAGTCGCGGTTCTGGACCCCATATTCCCCAGATCGCAAAGGAGAGCAGTGCGACGGCAAGCACTGCCGGGACGAACCAGCCCGCAACCTTGTCGGCCATGCGCTGGATCGGCGCGCGCGAACGCTGCGCATCTGCCACCATCTGGACGATCCGCGCCAGCATCGTATCCCGGCCAACCTTGTCCGCGCGTATGACGAGCGATCCCGTTTGGTTTATCGTGCCCGCCACTACATGGGCATCGACCGTCTTCGTCACCGGCATCGACTCGCCAGTCACCATGGACTCGTCGATCGAAGAGCGGCCGTCCTCGACAATCGCATCCACAGGCACCTTTTCGCCGGGGCGGACGCGCAACCTGTCGCCGACCACGATCAGGTCAATCGCGACTTCCTCATCGTGACCATCCGGCAGGATCCGGCGGGCAGTCTTGGGTGCCAGATTGAGCAGGGCCTTGATCGCGCCCGATGTCCGCTCTCGCGCGCGCAGCTCGAGAACCTGCCCAAGGAGCACGAGGACGGTGATGACCGCGGCGGCCTCGAAATAGATGGCGACCGTGCCATCCATCATGCGGAATGCCGCCGGGAATATTCCGGGGGCAAGCGTGGCCACCACGCTATAGGCCCAGGCGACACCGGTTCCCATCGCGATCAGCGTGAACATGTTCAGGTTTCGCGTCCGAATGGACGCCCAACCGCGCTCGAAAAACGGCCAACCGGCCCAAAGCACGACGGGGGTCGCCAAAGCGAGCTGAACCCACCCTGATATTCGCTCGGGGACGAGTTGATGAAGCGCGGGGAAAAGGTGTCCGCCCATTTCGAGCAGGAATATAGGCACCGTCAGCGCCAGGGCGATCCAGAAGCGCCGTGACATATCGACGAGTTCAGGGCTCGGGCCTGATTCCGCCGTTATGAGCTCGGGCTCGAGTGCCATGCCGCAGATCGGGCAAGGACCGGCACGATCCTTTCGGATCTCCGGGTGCATCGGACAAGTCCAAATCGTGCCAGGTTCTGCGGCCGTGGGCGTGTCGCCCCCGCTCGACAGATATCGTTCCGGCTCGGCGACGAACTTCGCCCGACATCCGGCACTGCAGAAGTGAAACTCCTGGTCGCCGTGTGAGGCATGGTGCGCGGTCGCGCCGGGATCGACCATCATGCCGCAGACAGGATCCGTCGCTGTCGTCGGACCTTGCGGCTCGCGGTGCTTTCCAGCGCAACAGTTATGCGCACCAGATGTGTTCGCGGAAATAGGATCGGTCATGGCTCGTCTCCTTGTCGACGCTAAACAATCTGGGGTCTGACATCGTGTCAGGGTCAAGGCCCCGGTTCAAATATTCTGTCCGCCCGACGCTGGGGCCTGATTATTCGAGCAAGAAATTGTGGATCGCGGTCGCTGCCTTGGCCGCCTGACCCGCCGCGACGGCAATCTGGTCCAACCCTTCGACGACGTCGCCGGCAGCGAACAGGCCGCTGATCGATGTTCGCTGGTGGTCGTCGACGATGATGCAACCCGACGCGCTCAACGAAGCACCGGCCACCCGCGCGAGCTCTGATCTTCCGGAACTTCCGAGCGCGACATAGAGCGTATCGAAGCTGAGCGATTGGCCATCGGACAGACGCACGAGAACATCATCATCGTTTATCGAGAATGTTTGTATGACGGCACGTTCGACCGCAATTCCGCCGTCCGCAAGATCAGCTTGGTCGGCAAGAGAAAGCTGCACGGATTCTTCAGTGAGCAGGGTAACGGTTTCGCTGTAGCGCCGCACGAAGATCGCCTCGGCCGCTCCATGCTCCGAGCAGCCCAGGACTGCCACGCGCTTGCCGCGCACCTCGTACGCATCACAAATTGGGCAGTAGCGGATGAGGCCGCGCGAAACGCCTCTGTCATGTGCAGCTTGGGCGAGGTTGGGTCGGTGGTTTGCCACGCCCGGCGCAAGCAACACCGTCCGCGCCTCGACGGTGCGGGAACTCATGCCCACGACAAAGCCCGTCTTGGACTGCGTGATGCTGTGGGCCACGTCACTGACCAATTCCGCACCGTAGCCCACAGCGTGTTGACGCATCCGCGACAACAACTCCTCACCAGATATCCCTTCCGGGAAGCCGATGAGATTATGCGTCGTGGGAATGCTGGCGGCACGTCCGGCCCCGGCGTCGATAACCAATGTGGCACGCAGAAATCGACCCAGGTAGGTGGCAGCTGTCAGGCCTGCGGGGCCTCCGCCGATGATAATGCAGTCGTACATGCGCACCTCGCCGACGGTGATCCTCATTTCTATTACGCGCACCCGCCCATCTGCCCTCGCATGCCCTTCGATATTTTGAAGAAATTGCTGGCCCGGGCGAGGGGTGCGCACCGCCGGTGCGTAAGTCAGTAGTAGCCCGTCGAGAGACTCGATGGGCCATTCCGGAGCCCACGGGTCGCAGCGTGGAGCGGGGCGAGCGTCCAAGGGAAGACCTGATCGAACCAACGATCATCCGCTTGGCCGTTCGTCCTGCGATGGGCGGAACTGTTGGCTCCTTGGCACTTGCGAGCGCAAGTGCAGGGGGAGGCATAAATGGAGACCTACAGTCCTTTTTCTGTGTCGATGGGACGTGCGCTTTGGGTCATGGCCATGGTAGCGGGACCGCCTTTGATCATCATGGGTGTCGTGGGGCTGGTCATCTCGATTATTCAGGCCGCGACTTCGATCAACGAGCAAACGGTCAGCTTCGTGCCTAAATTGCTCGCGCTGCTGCTATTCCTGGTCCTCTTTGGTGCCGCGATGGGAGCATTGCTTGTCGATTATACGCGCGACCTCCTCATCCACATTCCAGACGACATCCAGTGATCAGCGAGGCAATCGAGTTTCACCCAGTGCGGCAGCGATCAGGAATCTGGCCTGCCGTCGATCACAATGCTAGCCTCTCGGGCTGATAGAGTAACCAACAGGGGGGATGGTTTGGCGGATTTTGAATTGCTGGCGCGGCAACTCATTCAGCGATGGAAGGAAGATCCGAACGCGACCTATCAGAGCTGGTTTTTGTGGGACGAGCGGATCAAGAATTTCCGCTCCATCCGCCGCGGTCTGGCCCAGGTGGTCGCCGAGATCGAGACGGGACGATTTGGCGTCGCTTATCGCGGCTCGTCACTGGAAACCGTGGTTCATTCGGTCGCGGAACAACGGCAGATCTTCAAGGGGGCAGATCATGCCTTTTTGTGGAAGCCAAAGCTGCGGATACCGGACATTTATGAGAACGCGGCGCATCAGCGCGCCTTTGGCCGGTTGCTGGATCACTGCGCGTGCTGCGATACGGCGGAAGAAATTATTTCCGGCATCCATACGATCGACCGGCTGAACATTAAGGGGCTCGGGCCAGCGGTCGCCAATCTCCTGTATTTTCTGCATCCGACGCTGGTGCCGCCGTTCAACACGGCGATCGTTAACGGGTACAACAAGCTCACGGGCGGAAAGGTCAAGCTGGGGAGTTGGCCGCATTTTCTGGCAATGCGGTCGGGGGTTCTCGATCTCAATGAACAATTCCGGGATCTGCTGTCCAACGATCTTGGCGCCATTGGCGGTCTATTGTTCGACATCGGCTCAGGCCGATATCCGGCCCCGCCCCGCGGTGAAGAGGATCAAAGCGCTAGCGGCTGGACAGCTCGTCTCGAGCAGGCCCGGGCAGAAGCGCAGAACCTCAATAAGGCTGTTCAGAAGCAGGGCGAAAGCGATCGCACCCATTCGGAAATTCAAGCCTGGCTCCGCGATATCGGTCGGGCCCTTGGCTATGATGTCTGGATAGCGGCCAATGATCGCGGCCGTCTTCATGACGGGATACGCCTTGGGGAGGGGTGCCTTGAAAGCTTGCCAGCTTCCATTTCCACCTCGACCGGCGGCGACGCCATCCGCCTGATCGATGTGTTGTGGCTCGAACAGGGCGGTGATCGTGTTGCGGCGGCTTTCGAGGTGGAGCACTCGACTTCGATCTATTCCGGCATAGTGCGCATGCTCGACCTGGCCCTGAGCGGGAGCGCACTACACGCAACCGCTGGGCTGTTCCTCGTCGCCCCGGACGCCCGAGAAGCCGACGTGCGGGCGCAACTGGCGCGCCCCGCCTTCAGTCGTGTCGCCGATCTCGAGATCGCCTATCTTCCCTATGGCGAGCTGGAGCGGCATAAGGAGGCAATTTCGCGGTTCGGATCAGGGCTGAAGGCGATCAAGGCCATAGCCCGCACACTGCCCTAAAAATCTCTCACTCACATTCCCGATGCTGGTGGCGCAAGCAGCCCAAGCCACGCGACCAGCGCGAGGATCGCGATTGCGCAACTGCTTTCGATCAGGAGGCTCCGGCGTAATGCTCCGACTGCGGCTGCGCCCTCTCCGCGCTCCAACGCAGCTGCGAGCGCCGGCGTCAGAAAAAAGCGGTTCGCCGCGGCCAGGAGGAGCATCGCACCGAAAAGCAGCAACTTGCCTAGAAGCAGGATGCCATAGAGGGTGGTGAAAAGTGCGCCGAGTTTCGATGGCCCAATCAATATCCAACTATTTACGAGGCCCGAGACAATCAGCAGGCCGACGACAATCGAGCCAACTCTTGCAAATCCGTCCAATGCCCGGTGGGAAAGATGGATATGCTCGGCCGCCATGCGCGTAGCGGACCGGAAGATCAGGAGACAGAGGCCACATAGCGCCCCTATCCAGATCCCGGCCGCCAGCAGATGGGTGATGTCTGCGCCCAGATGGAGCCAGCCAAGTGCGCCTTCATCGGCGGCTCCATGGCCGGTCCACGCCAGCGTAGAAAGTGCCACGGCGGCCGTTATCGAGAGCGAAGCCAATGCGAAGGTCGGCCGCTGCCATCCCACGATGGAGAAATACAACACTAACAGGAGAGCGGCGATACGCAGCTGCCAAACGGTGCCGATCGTCGTGCCCGAGATTACCAGGCTGACCGTCGCGCGGTCGACCTCGCCGATGGGGACTCCGCCCATCGATGCGGCCAAAACCATGACGCCCAGGATCGATAATCCGATGCCGACCAGAGCGATGGCGGCGAGAACGGGACGGAAGCGCAGGACCGAGCCGGATTGCCGCTCGGCCCCGCGCAGCGTGTAGAGCCCGAACATCGGCAGCCCAAAGAGGAGCATGAGATCAAGATATAGCCCCAGCCTGACGGCGGTCGCTACCGTGTCCGGCACCCCTTACTTGACCTTGAACGTGTAGCTGCCCTGGACGCGATGCGTGTCGGTGGACACGATGTGATAGTCGACCTTGTACGTCCCGGCAGACAGCGGCTTGGCGAAGGTCGCAACAAGCGTCTTGCCATCGGGGGCGAGGGCAGCCTTGACGCCATTCATCTTCATCGGCCCCATTTTCATGCCGGGCATTTCGGTCATGGTCAGGTCGATGCCGGAAAATTGGGCAACGAGCGCCTCGGAAAAAGCGAGCTGAACTTTTGTAGGGGCGGTGACCACCGCGTCGGCGGCGGGCATCGCAGTCGCCAGCCTGGGGTGTGCCTGAGCGGCCGTGGCTACGATTGCAGAGGCGGCCAGCGCAACCGCAAAAACTGTCTTACGAAACATCGATTTCTCCATGCGCGGCGGTACTGCCGACAATTCGAATTACGCACGGCCGCCCGTGACCCCTCAACGATGCCGCTACAATTCTTAGGCGAGCGCCGCACCCGACCTTCTGAGTTCGGTGAACGAGGATGATTTTCATAGGCCATGAGGGGTCGAGGCGCCCCGCGCGTATGATCAAGTGGACGGCTTGGACACACCGGTCGCCCGAGATTTTGTGGGGAGGATGCAATGGCAGATCCGCGGGTGACAGGCATAAGGCGGCATTTACCGAGCGGCCCCTTTCTTGCGATCGCAGCACTCGCCGTCGCTGCGGTCGGCGGTGTGGTGGTGTATGTCGGTGCATATGACATCGGCGCCGACTCGCCGCATAGTCGGCCTATCTACTGGATGATCGAGCAATTCCGGGATCGTTCTGTTGCTGTGCGCGCACGTAATGTCGTCGTCCCTGGCAATCTGATGGATGTAAAGCGCCTAGAGAGCGGCGCGGGGCTCTACACGGAGATGTGCAGTGGCTGTCATCTAGGGCCGGGCCTCGAGAAAACAGAGATCAGCCAGGGCCTGTATCCACGAGCCCCAGAGCTATTCCGGGAGCCACAAAGGTCGGCCAAGGAGCAGTTCTGGATGATCAAACATGGCGTCAAGCTCACGGCCATGCCGGCGTGGGGGAAAACGCACAGCGACGATTTGATTTGGGATATGGTGGCTTTTGTTCGTCAGCTACCGAAGATGTCGGCTGCGCAATATCAGGCCGCTGTCGCCAGCGCGCCGGAAGATCATGATGCGATGATGAAAGACATGCCAGGTATGGCGAAGACGGCGCCTTGAATGGGTACTTGCGTCGGTCAGCGCGAGATATCGCGTCGCGTGCTGCCGGGTGACCAGGCATTGGGTAGAGTCGTCAGGCGCCAACGGGTGAGATCGAATGATGGGAATAGACGATGAACATTGACCTTGATGGGCTTTTGAGCCGCTTGCGCACCGACGCCGTTCACCCAGGGCTTTCCGGTCTGGAGGAGGCTGTGTTCAGGCGCATTGCGGCGCGTCCGCAAGTTTCCACCGCGCAGCAGCTGACCCTTGGCATGGTGGCGGCGTTCGGCGCTGTATTGCTCGGCGTCGCCAGCAATGGTCTTGCAACGCCGGCCGAAGCGTCCGTGACATTATCTCCATTTGGGCCGTCCAATCCGCTTGCGCCATCGACGCTGTTGGTGGGATCGCGATGAAGGCCAAGCTGCTTTTGCTGGTCGCAGTGGTGGCCGTTATCGGGGCGGTCGCTGGCGTCTTTCTGGGCCGGTATTTTTTTCCGCAACCGGTGGCTGCGGGTGTCGAACTGCATGAGGTGTTGCACGGAAAACTTGATCTGGACGCTCGTCAAAAGAGCCAGATCGATCTTCTTGAACAGCGTTTTGCTGTCCGCCGGCGGGCACTCGAACTTGAATTGCGGGCCGACAACGCACGGCTTGCGGATGCCATTGAAGCCGAGCACGGCAACGGTCCGCGGGTAACAGCCGCTGTCGATCAATCACACCAGGCAATGGGCGAACTTCAGAAAGAGACGCTTGGCCACATCTTCGCCATGCGCCAGATCCTGCGCCCGGATCAGGCCAGGACGTTCGATCAGGCGGTGGTTCATGCGCTCACCGACGATGTGCGGTGAGTCTGGATCTCAAGGCGTGTTCGGACGGTGAACTCGCGGCGTTGACCTTGGGTGGTCGCCAGGCGGCGTTCGCCGAGATTATGCATCGCCATCAGACACCGATTTTCCGTCTGGTTCGCGGTCTCGTGGTCAACGCGGACGAGGCGCTTGATCTCACGCAGGATTGCTTTGTCTCCGCCTTCGGCCATTTGCAGAAATATGATGGCGATCGCCCGCTGCGCGCCTGGCTGTCGCGCATCGCGATCAACAAATGCCGAGATTGGCGTCGCCGGCAAAAAGTGCGGCGATTGTTCACTATCGGAGCGGGTCCAACAGAGCAGGAGCGCGAAGCGGTCCCGGACGATAGCCCCTCTGCCCATGAAACGGTCTCGGGAAGGATAGAGCTCGCACGCCTCAATGCGGCGATCGCACAGCTTTCGGCTCCGTTGCACGAGGTACTCTTGCTGAGGACGGTAGAGGGAATGACCCAGGCGGAAACTGCGGCCGCGCTTGCGATCAGTGGCAAGGCTGTCGAGACGCGCCTGTACAGGGCTCGAACTCGGCTCGCGGAAATATTGGCGGATTGATGAGGGGTCCGCCCAGGTCGTGCGTAAGCCTCAGAGAGTATGGTGCATAAGGCGTTCGCTGAGCCTTGCGCCTGATTTGGAACAAGGGAGACGACATGAGCCCGGTATTGACCCGCCGCGATTTAATCCGCGGAGCCTCGCTTGCTGGCGGTGGCTTGGCATTGTCCGCGTGGATGCCGGCATGGGCGCAGCCCGTATCAACCGGCATCGCGACGCCGCTCCCGACGGTTTCCGGCAATGACATCGAGCTTAAAATCGCTCAGCAGATGATGACGATCGACGGTCGGAAAATGCGGGCCATTGGCGTAAACGGCACAGTTCCGGCGCCGTTGATCCGGCTGCGCGAGGGACAGACTGTTCGCCTGCATGTGACCAACGATCTCGATGAGGATAGCTCGATACACTGGCATGGCGTGCTGGTGCCGCCGCAATTCGATGGCGTGCCAGGTATATCCTTCCCGGGCATTCGGCCCAAATCCACTTTCGTCTATGAATTCCCGATCATCCAGAACGGCACCTATTGGTATCATAGCCATTCGGGCCTTCAGGAGCAGCTCGGGCACTATGGCCCGATCGTGATCGACCCTGCCGGTGTTGACCCGGTGAAATATGACCGCGAGCATGTCATCGTGCTGGCCGATCACAGCGCCATTTCGCCAGAAGCGATCTTTCGGGCGATGAAAGTGGACCCCGGGCATTTCAACTTCCAGCGCCAGACGCTTGCCGGTCTGCTGTCCAAGCGCGACCAGGCTCTGAAGGATCGCCTCGATTGGGGCAAGATGCGGATGGATCCAACCGATATTTCCGACGCGACGGGTTCGGCTTATACCTACATCGTCAATGGCTACGGGCCTCGGGACAATTGGACCGCCCTGTTCACGCCGGGCGAACGCGTCCGGCTGCGCTTCATCAACGCCTCGGCGATGACGACCTTCAATGTGCGGATACCGGGCCTCCCGCTGACGGTGGTGCAGGCTGACGGCCAGAATGTGCGGCCCGTGATGGTCGAAGAATTCCAGATCGGAGTGGCTGAAACCTACGACGTGATCGTTACTCCGCCCGATGATCGTGCCTACACGCTGGTCGGTGAGGCCATCGACCGTTCAGGCATGGCGCGGGCCACGCTCGCGCCGCGTGCTGGGATGACGGCTCAAGTGCCGCCGCTGCGTGAACGGCCGCTCGCCACGATGAAAGACATGGGTATGGACATGTCATCAATGCCAGGCATGGAAGGGATGGACATGTCCGGAGGCGGCATGTCGCCGATGCGGGGCGTCGACCCGACTGCGGAGAAAAATGCCTCGGCGAAGCTGACGGTGGCTGGTGCCGCGCCCATGGCCATGGGCGCGGCCCCTGGCGGGACCGCCATGGCGGGCATGGATCATTCCAATATGGCGGGCATGGCGGCAGGCGGGGGTGCGATGGCCGGCATGGATCACAGCGCCATGGCGGGGCAGCCGGGCATGGATATGGGCTCCATGGAAATGGGGCCGATGAACATGCGTGACTTTTCAAAAGCGCCGCAGGTCAAAAGGTCACCGGGCGTGCAGACGATCTCGCCTATGCCGATGGACCGCACCGGAGAACCCGGTCAGGGTCTCGAGAATGTCGGCCACAAGGTTCTCGTCTACAAGGATCTCGTGGCGCTGGAGCGCAATCCTGACGTGCGTGCTCCGGACCGCAGTCTCGATATCCATCTCACCGGCAACATGGAGCGGTTCATGTGGTCGTTCGACGGCGAGAAGATGTCGGATGTGCATGACCCGATCCCCTTCATCGAGGGTGAGAGGGTTCGGATCAATCTGATCAACGACAGCATGATGGGTCATCCGATCCATATCCACGGCCACTTTTTTGAACTGGTCACGGGTCATGGCGATCATGCGCCGCGCAAGCACACCGTCATCGTGCAGCCGGGCGGGAAGGTGACATGGGATTTTACCGCTGATGCGGTCGGGGACTGGGCGTTCCACTGCCATCTTCTCTACCACATGCACGCGGGGATGATGCGCGTCGTCAGTGTGCGGCCGAAGGGAGAGGCGGCATGAAGCGCGTTTTGACGACACTGCTCGGCGGGTCGGCGATGTTGCTCGCCATTCCGGTGACCGCGCAAGCCCAGTCGATGCAGGGTATGGATCATTCCAGCATGCCCGGTATGGCGATGCCCGCGAAAAAACCGGCTTCCCCCAAGCCTGCCAAAAAGCCTGCGGCAAAGAAGCCGGCTCCTAAAAGGGCCGCGCCGGTCAGAGCGGCCCCGGCAAAGCCCGCGGCTCGCCAAGATATGGAAGGCATGGATCATTCGACCATGCCTGGAATGGCGATGCCTCAGCCGGGACCAGCAGCCGCGGCAACGGTGCCGACTATGGACCATAGCGCGATGCCAGGCATGGATATGAGCAACAGCGGTTCTACACCGGTGGCTGGCAGCATGCCCGGCATGAATATGTCCGAGGATCATAGCGGCCACGATATGGCGGCTATGCCGGGCATCGAAATGACCGGAACCGCACTCCCGGCCGGGAATGCTCCTGCGCCCAAGCCCCCCATGGACCACTACGCAGATCGGCAGTTCCCGCCCGCTGCGATGACACAGTCGCGAATGGCTATGATGCACGAGCAGGGGGGGCAAGCCTTCTATCAGGTCATGTTCAATCTTGCCGAGGTGCAGGTGCGGCAGGGGCGAGATGGCTATCGCTGGGATGGCGAAGCCTGGTTCGGAGGGGACATCAACCGGCTGACCATCAAATCTGAAGGCGAGGGCGTTTTCAGGCAGGGAATTGAAAGCGCCGAAGTCCAGGCACTTTATAGCCGTGCCGTCGGCCCCTTCTTCAATTTGCAGGCCGGCATTCGGCATGATTTCCGGCCCTCGCCCTCCCGAACCTACGCGACCATCGGCTTCGAGGGGCTCGCACCTTACTGGTTTGAGGTCGAAGGCGCCGCCTTTCTGTCGGAGAAGGGCGACGTTCTCGGCCGCCTGGAAGGCTATTATGACCAACGGTTGACACAGCGGCTCGTCCTCCAGCCCCGCGTGGAACTCAATCTGTCGGCGCAGAATATCCCTGAAAATAGGATCGGTTCGGGACTGGTCGATGCGGAGTTGGGGCTGCGCTTACGATATGAAATCACCCGGCAGTTCGCGCCCTATGTCGGGGTCTCTTATGAAGCCAAGACCGGGCGGACCGCGGACTATGCGCGTGCCGATGGTCAGGATCCAACGACGACGAGCCTCGTGGCGGGTGTACGGATATGGTTCTGACCCAAATGCGGCGTTGCGTTCGCACGCCGCGAGAGGCTGCTGAACGAAACGAGATATGCAATTGAAGGATCTCGATCTCGCTTTGCAGATCAGTACTGATGATCGCGGGATCATGTTTGGCATAAAAGAGTTGAAGTAATGCGCGCTGCGGCGCGTCAATTCGGGGGGAAAACGGCAGACGTAAAACGGAGACGATAAATGGAAGACAAAAAGGGCGGCATGGGCATGGGCTATAGCCGGTTCGTGGCGATGATTGCGACGTCTACGGTCGTGATGTTCGGGCTGATGTATCTCAACACCTATGCGCTGAGCCATGTCCAGTTCAGCCAGACTCGCACCTGGATGGCGCTCGTCATGGGCGCGGTCATGGCGGTGATCATGCTCAGTTTCATGTGGGGCATGTACAAGAACACCCGCCTCAATATCGGCATCCTGCTCGGTAGTGCTGCCATTTTTGGTTTAGCGCTTTGGCTGGTGCGGAGCCAGGAGACGGTCGACGACGTCTCCTACATGAAGGCGATGATCCCGCACCACTCGATTGCGATCATGACCAGCGAGCGCGCGCACATCAAGGACCCCGAGGTTCGAAAGCTGGCCGATGGCATCATCGACGCGCAGGTACGCGAGATCGCCCAGATGAAACAGATGATCGCGCGCTTGCAAGCTAACCCGACGCCGGATGGCGCTCCGGACCTGCCCTCCTACCGCGATCGCGCAGCGTCGCCCCCGCCGCCGCAAACCGACGAAAGCACCGGTGTAGATACTCGAAAGCCGATTTCCTGAGGTCGGTTCTTCGAAGTAAAACAGGATGGCACATGACCGGGTACTGCCGGAAAGGCTTCGTCATGCGCGATCGTGCTCAAACGCCCCAGCGATCGGCGCTCTCCGCGAAAGAAGCAGGATGGTGTACTTATGACCGACATCGAGCGCAGCGGTCCGAGTGGCGCCAAAGGCGCTTCTGAGATCGTTCTCGTCACCGGAGCGAGCGGTTTCATCGCCGCGGCCCTGATCGCCCGGCTCGGCGAGCGCTACACAGTCGTCGGTCTCGATCGCGCCGGTCCGCCCGAGCCACCACCGCCCGCCGCCTCGATCGACATTGATGTCGGCTCGGATGAAGCGGTTCACGCTGCGCTCGAGGAGGTTCGCGCGCGATACGGCAATCGCATTGCTTCCGTCATTCATCTCGCCGCGTATTATGACATTTCTGGCGATCCCAATCCGCTCTACGACAAGGTCACCGTCCAAGGCACACGGCGGCTGATCGACGGGCTCCAGTCGTTCGATGTCGAGCAATTCGTCTTCGCCAGCACGATGCTGGTCCATAAACCGACCGCCACTCCGCAGGAGCGCATCAACGAGGAATCGCCGATCGGTGCCTCCTGGGCGTATCCGCAGTCCAAAGTCGACACGGAGGCGCTGCTGCACGAGCGTCACGGACGGATACCCGTCGTCTACCTGCGACCCGCCGGAGTCTATGCCGACGAGGGACGCTCAGCGTTCCTCGCACAGCAGATATCGCAGATCTACGAGCACCGCCTGATCTCGCATTTCTATCCTGGCATGCTGTGCGCGGCGCAATCATCGGTGCACCGCGATGACCTGGCGGAAGCCATGGTGCGCCTGGTCGATCGGCGGCACGATCTTCCGTCTGAACTGCCCCTGCTCATCGGCGAACCCGATGCCCCCGGCTACGCCGAAATCCAGGACATCGTCGGCGAGGCGCTCCACGGCGAGGGCTGGAAGACGATCCGCATTCCGCAGTCGCTCGCGAAGGCCGGAATCATCCTTCAGAACGAGGCGCTCGGCGATGACGACTTCATCCAGCCATGGATGATCGACAGCAGCAACGACCACTACATCCTCGACATCTCGCGCGCCCGGTCGCTGCTCGGGTGGGAGCCGAAGCACAGTCTTCGCGAAACGCTTCCGACGATCGTTGGGGCGTTAAAGCGCCACCCGCGCGCCTGGTACCGGAACAACAAGCTCAACGAAAACCTGGTCGCCTGGAACGAAAAGTCCGATCCGAAGCTGGCCGAGTTGGACCATCGCCCGCCTGAAGCGGCAGCCGGCGCGATGCCCGGCATGGATCCCGGCGCTATGGACCATGGTAACATGGACCATGCCGCTATGGGGCACGGGGCCGAGGCTGGGGACATGGCGATGCCCGGTGACGCTGCACATGTCGATCACATGGCCATAATGGACCGCGACGAGCGCCGTGCGCGCTGGGCGCTTTACGCCAACATCGGCCTCGGTCTGTGGCTTGCTTCAAGCCCGCTCATCTACGACTCCATGACCACGCAGAGCGTCGGTGAGGCGGCGCGGTTCGTAACCCTCGACCGCGGTCTGCCGTCGATCGAGTGGCGTGCGAGCGCACTGGCCATCAGCGATGTCGTCAGCGGCCTTGCCATCGCGCTGCTCGGCGCGCTGTCGCTCGCCCCGCGCACCAAGACGTGGGCGCAGTGGGCGGTCGCGTTCGTCGGAATCTGGCTGTTCTTCGCCCCGCTGATCTTCTGGAGCCCGAGCGCCGCGCAGTACAACAACGATTTGCTCATCGGCTCGGCCGTCATCGCGCTGTCGGTGCTCGTGCCGATGATGCCGGGCATGAGCATGGCAGGGATGATGGACCCCAAGAACATCCCACCCGGTTGGACCTATTCCCCGTCTACCGATGCCCAGCGGCTGCCGATCGTCGTGATGGGTCTGATAGGTCTTCTTACCTCGCGCATCCTGACGGCATACCAATTGGGCCACATCGATAGCGTCTGGGAACCCTTCTTTGCCGGCTCGCTGAGCGACCCGCGCAACGGTACCGAGGAGATCATCACGTCTAACATGTCAAAGGCGTGGCCGATTCCCGACGGCGGTCTCGGCACGGTGAGCTATGTGCTCGAGATCCTGATGGCGGTGATGGGCACCCGCGACCGCTGGCGCACGATGCCGTGGATGGTGACCTTCTTCGGCATCCTGGTCATTCCGCTCGGCGTAGTCAGCATCTACTTCATCATCAGCCAGCCCATCGTCATCGGTACCTGGAGCACGCTGGCGCTGATCGCCGCCCTTGCCATGCTGATCATGATTCCTTTCGCGCTGGACGAGGTCATCGCCATGGGTCAGTTCCTTGTGTGGGCGAAATGCCGCGGCAAGCCGCTGATCCGCACCTTCTTTCAGGGCGACGCGATCGAGGCCGGCAGTGAGGACGCGTCCGACGTGATGTCGTCGCCTGCCGCATTTTGGGCCGATGCAAAGCGGGGGCTGACTCTGCCGTGGACGCTGGCGGTCAGTATCGCGCTCGGCGCATTCCTCATGCTCACGCGGGTGACACTGGGCAATGAGGGCGCCATGGCGAACAGCGACCATGTGATTGGTGCCCTGGTCATCACCGTTGCGATCATCGCCACCGCCGAAGTTGCCCGCGCCGTGCGCTTCATCAATAGCGCGCTCGGCGCCTGGCTGGTTGCTGCCCCGTTCCTGCTGACGGGGGCCGGCCACCTCGGCACGATCGTTTCGGTGGTCATAGGGCTCGCCCTTGCCGGTCTCAGCCTTCCGCGCGGCCGACGCAGCGCTGAACATTATGCGAGCTGGGACAAGTATGTGATTTGAGGTCGCTCTACTCGATGCGGAATCGAACACGAAAGGATCGTTACGCCTGTCGGGAAGGCGGACTCGAAATAGTCAACTTACGGTTGTGCGATCGGGTCGCCGAGATGCGAAATGCGCCCTACTCGGGTGCAATAATGGTTGTCGACTGCATCAATCGACGCGAGTGCGAGAGGTCTGCAACGACCCTCGGTTGCCCATCGTCGAATGTCGGTTCGTGATCGCTACGGTAATCTAGCGACCGTCTGCAATTTTTTGAGGGGTCGGCGGCGGTCGCGCGTAATATGAACAGTAGTAGCCTTAAAGAATGGGTGCGGTGAAGGACGATATGAAACTCAAAGTCGCATTATCGTTGGTCCTTGCATCGGTTTCGGTCGCCAGCGCGGCGGCGACGCCTATCGTGGTCCACCGCGATCCGGGCTGTGGCTGCTGCGCGCAGTGGGCGGCGCAGGTGCGTAAGCAATTCGGACGTCAGGTAATGATCATCGACGATCGCCAGCGCTCCAGCTTCCAGCGGACCCAAGGCGTTCCTTCGGGCCTGTCGTCCTGCCATACAGCGATTGTAGACGGCATGGCATTCGAGGGTCATGTCCCGATCGCGGACATGAAGCGTCTGCTGGCTCAGAAGCCACGCGGCGTGCGTGGACTAGCGGTTGCCGGGATGCCGATGGGCTCGCCAGGGATGGAAGTCCCGGGACAACGCGCCGACGCCTATGATGTCATCGCCTTCGGTCCAGGCAGACAGCATGTCTTTGCGCGGCATGGCGGGCGATGATGTCGTTGCTCTACGATAAGGACGGGTGTAAGAAGTAACAGTTGTGAAACGGATGCTGCCTCTCTTTCTCCTGCTGGGAGCTTTGCTTGGCCTGTTGGGCCAAGAGGCGGCCTTTGCCTCTACCCCGGCCCCGGTTTCCGCGCCGATGGCGATTTCGGGAATGAGCGCAGATTGCATGAATGCGATGGCTCAGAAACAACAGCCCTCGGGCAAGCCCTGCAAGGGGCTGACGCTCGACTGCATCGCATCAATGGGCTGTGTCGTTCCGATGGTTCTGCGCGACGCGTCGCCCGTCCCGGCATCGCCGGTGGCTCACGAAGCTATGGCATTCTGGACCACGACATCGATCCTGTATGGCAGTGATTTGACCCCCGAGCCTGAACCACCGACTATCTTTGGCTGATCGACCACAGCCGTAGGCTGGCGGTTTCCGTGCGCCCTCAGCGCAAAGCGGACCCCTGGCAGACCTGCGGCTGTCCAACGATTATTTGCCAAGGATTTTTAACATGAAAACGCTCGAAATCGTCGCTGCCATCGTTGCGGCTTCCGCCTCTGCTTTCACCTTTGCGCCCGCGTTCGCGCAGGACAGCGCCGCCAGATCGGGTCACTACGAGTGGCGCACGGTGCCGCAATATGGCCCCCGCGCACCTCTGCAAACGTCCAAGCGAGTGTGGGTTCCAGACCACGCCCAGATGGCAAACTGCAACTGCGACATGATGAAGATGAGCGCCGCGGATTGCATGAAGGAGATGCATGGCATGATGTCTCCGTCCGGCGCCTCGGCTGGCTAGCAGCAGGTTCTGGCCCCTTCAGGTCGCATAGACGGCTAGGCCAGCAGTGGCGGCGGGATGCCCCTTCCTGCCGCCACTGACATGCCTGGTATCGTGTGCCATGCTTGCCTGAACCTCCGATCAGGAGATCTCCATGCGATTGTTTTTGTGTATGCCGCTGTTAGCGGCAATCCCCGGCATTGCCTTCGCCGAGCCGCTCACCTTCGACGCGGCCCTCCAGCGCGCCCGGCAGGAAGCGCCGTCGATCAAGGCGAAGACGCTCGGCGTTGACGCGGCGCGTTCGGCGCGCGGTGCAGCCGGTGCGCTGCCCGACCCGACCCTGGCGGTCGGCGTCGACAGCTTCCCCATTTCGGGACCGCTCGCGTTCGAACCGCAGCGTGACGATTTCACCATGGCGCGGGTCGGCGTGTCCCAGGAGATACCCAATCTCGCCAGGCGCCATGCCCAGCAGGCGCGCGCCGACAGCGACATCAGGGCGGCCGACGCCGACACCGCCGTCGAGGCCCGCACGGTCGAGGTCGGGACGGCGCTGGCGTGGATTACTCTCGCCTATGCCGAGCGGCGGCTTGCCGCGCTCGACGACGTCCTATCCCGTCTCGAGCATGTCGTGGGAACGACACCGAGCGCGGTCGCGTCTGGCAGCACACGACCAGGCCAGACATTGGCCGGACAGCAGGCCATAGCGATGTTGCAGGATCGCCGAAGCGAACTGGTTTCAAACGTGGCGCGGGCACGCGCGACACTGACGCGCTGGACCGGAGACCCCGCGCCGGAGATCGCCGGACCGATCCCCGATTTTGCGGTCGACGCAGCGGGTCTGCGCGCAGGACTCGACCGCCACCCCACCATCCAGATGATCGATGCCCAGGCCGGGCAGGCGGATGCCGATGTGCGCGTAGCCGATGCCGGCCGGCGTTCCGATTTTGGTGTCAACCTGGCCTACCAGCGCCGCGATCCCCGGTTCGGCGACTATGTCTCGGCCGGTGTGACGGTCAGCCTGCCGTTCTTCACGCGCAGTCGCCAGAATGCCGGGATCGCAGCAGCCCAGGCAAATGCCGGACGAGTGATGGCTGAACGCGAGGCTGCGCGGCGTGAGCTTGCTGCTGATCTCGAGGCCGATATTGCCGATCATCTCATGCACCACGAACAATGGATGCGGGCGCAGGGCACGCTACTGCCGCTCGCCGAGCAGCGGGTGAAACTGGACACCGCCAGCTACGGCGCGGGGCGCGCCAGTCTGGTCGATATCGCCGACGCCTATGCCGCGCTTGCCGATGCGAGCCTCAATACCCTCGACCGCGAAGCCCTGGTCGCCGCCGATGGCGTCCGATTGACCATCACCTATCGGAGCGACGCACGATGAGCCTCGAAATTTCACCGCGCGTCCGACTGGGACTGGCCGCAGCAGCGCTCGCGCTGGTTGCCGGCGGAGCAGGCTATGGCATCGCCCGTCTTGGTGGCGGCGAGGCTCCCGCGATGCAGTCCGCCGGTGAAGGCCGCAAGCCGCTCTATTATTACGATCCCATGGTGCCGTCGCAGCATTTCAGCGCGCCTGGCAAGTCACCATTCATGGATATGCAGCTCGTCCCCAAATATGCCGATGGGAGCGGGAGCGACGCACTCGGCGTGCGGATCGATCCAGCGACCTCGCAGACGCTGGGCCTGCGCACGGTCGTCGTCCGGCGCGGGGAACTCGCCAATAGCCTGACCGCCACCGGCACGATCGATTTCAACCAGCGCGACGTCGCGATCGTCCAGGCACGCGCCGGCGGATTCGTGCAACGGGTCTATGCCCGGGCGCCCGGCGACATCGTCGCCGCAGGCGCACCGCTCGCCGACCTGCTCGTCCCCGAATGGGGCGGCGCACAGGCCGAGTTTCTGGCGGTTCGCCGTACCGGCAACGCGCCGCTGACGAAGGCGGCGCGCCAGCGGCTCCTGTTGCTCGGCATGCCGCCCGGCACCATCGCGTCGGTCGAGCGGAGTGGACGGCCCCATAATGTGGTCACGATCTCGACGCCGACCGGCGGGGTCATCAAGACGTTGGATGTCCGTGCCGGCATGACCATGGCGGCGGGACAGACGCTTGCCGAGGTCAACGGCCTTGGCACCGTCTGGCTCAATGCGGCTGTACCCGAGGCGATCGCTGGACCGCTCAAGCCCGGCCAGACCGTGAAGGCTTCGCTTGCCGCGTTCCCCGGCGAGACTCTGTCGGGCCGCGTCTCCGCGATTCTGCCGCAGACCCAGGCCGACAGCCGGACGCTGACCGTCCGGATCGAACTGCCCAATCGCGGTGGACGCCTACGACCCGGCATGTTCGCGACCGTCTCGTTTGGCGGAGCCTCGCAGCCGGCGCTGCTTGTGCCATCCGAAGCGCTGATCCGCACAGGCAAGCGGACATTGGTGATGCTCGCGCTAGACAAGGGCCGCTATCGGCCGGCCGAGGTGCAAACCGGACGGGAAGCCGGCGGCGATACCGAGATTCTGGCGGGCCTGAGCGCAGGCGAGAAGATCATCGCGTCAGGCCAGTTCCTGATCGATTCGGAAGCGAGCCTGTCGGGCGTCGAGGCGCGGCCGATCGGCGGGACCGCATCGGCAGCGCCCGCCGCCCGCTCCTCCACGTCGCTTTATGAGACGACGGGCAAGATCGAGCAGATCACCGCCACGTCAGTGACGCTCAGCCATGAGCCGGTGCCTTCGATTGGTTGGCCCGCGATGACGATGACCTTTCAGCTTGGCACATCCGGGCTCGCTCGCGGCCTGAAGACAGGAGACCGTGTCCGTTTCGGGTTCGACCAGCCACCTGCCGGACCGACCGTGCGGCGCATGGCCAAGGTGGCAGGCCAGTGATCGCCCATCTCATACGCTGGTCGGTCAAGAACCGCTTCCTCGTCCTGATCGGCATGCTGGCGCTGGTCGGGGCGGGGCTGTGGGCGGTGCGATCGACCCCGATCGATGCGTTGCCCGATCTCTCCGACGTGCAGGTGGTGATCCGCACACCTTATCCGGGTCAGGCCCCGCAGATTGTCGAGAACCAGGTCACCTATCCGCTCACCACGACAATGTTGTCGGTGCCCGGCGCGAAGACGGTGCGTGGCTATTCCTTCTTTGGCGACAGCTTCGTTTATGTGATCTTCGAGGACGGCACCGACCTTTATTGGGCGCGCAGCCGCGTCCTCGAATATCTCAACCAGGTGCAGGGGCGCTTGCCCGCAAGCGCCCGCAGCGCGCTCGGTCCCGACGCCACCGGCGTCGGTTGGGTCTTCGAGTATGCGCTGGTCGATCGCAGTGGCCGGCACGACCTGTCGCAGCTTCGCGGGATTCAGGACTGGTTTCTTCGTTACGAGCTGAAAACCGTGCCTGGCGTCGCCGAGGTCGCGAGCATCGGCGGCATGGTCAAGCAATATCAGGTGCTGCTCGATCCGGTGAAGCTCGCCGCTTACGGCATCACTCATGCCCAGGCGGTCGATGCTATTCAAAAGGCCAACCAGGAAGCGGGTGGCTCGGTGCTCGAGATGGCCGAGGCCGAATATATGGTCCGCGCCTCGGGTTATCTAAAGACACTCGACGATTTTCGCGCGATCCCGCTCAGAGCCGCCGCCGGCGGCGTGCCGGTGACGCTCGGTGACGTTGCCACCATCCAGATCGGCCCGGAGATGCGGCGCGGCATCGCCGAGCTGAACGGCGAGGGCGAGGTCGCGGGCGGTGTCGTGATTCTGCGCTCGGGCAAAAACGCGCGCGAAACGATCTCGGCAATCAAAGACAAGCTCACCGATCTAAGAAAGAGCCTGCCGCCCGGCGTCGAGGTGGTGCCGGTCTATGACCGCTCGCAGTTGATCGATCGCGCGGTCGAGAACCTCACCCACAAGCTGGTCGAAGAGTTCATCGTCGTCGCCATCGTCTGTGGGCTGTTCCTCTGGCACGTCCGCTCGGCGCTGGTCGCGATCCTGACGCTGCCGATTGGCGTCCTGGCGGCATTCGTCGTGATGCGGTTCCAGGGGGTGAACGCCAACATCATGTCCCTGGGCGGCATCGCCATCGCCGTCGGGGCGATGGTCGATGCGGCCGTGGTGATGATCGAGAATGCCCATAAGAAGATCGAACGCTGGGAGCATGACCATCCGGATCAGGCGCTCGATAGCCCGACACGGTGGACGGTCGTCACCGATGCCGCTGCCGAGGTCGGCCCGGCGCTGTTCTTCAGCTTGCTCATCATCACCCTCTCCTTCGTGCCCGTCTTCACGCTGGAAGCGCAGGAGGGGCGGCTGTTCGCGCCGCTTGCCTTCACCAAGACCTATGCGATGGCGTCGGCCGCGATCCTGTCGGTGACCTTGGTGCCGATCCTGATGGGATGGTTGATCCGAGGCCGTATCCCGGCCGAGCAGGCCAATCCCGTCAATCGCTGGCTGACGAACGCTTATCGGCCCGCGCTCGACTGGACGATGCGAAAGCCCAAGACGGTATTGCTGATTGCAACGCTCGTGTTTGCGACCACGGTCTGGCCGCTCACCAGGCTCGGCGGCGAGTTCATGCCGAACCTCGACGAGGGCGACCTACTCTACATGCCCTCGGCGCTGCCGGGGCTGTCGGCGGCGAAGGCCTCGCAATTGCTCCAGCAGACCGACCGGCTGATCAAGACCATGCCCGAGGTCGAAAGTGTGTTCGGCAAGGCCGGGCGGGCCGAGACCGCGACCGACCCGGCACCGCTGGAGATGTTCGAGACCACGATCCAGTTCAAGCCACGCGACCAGTGGCGGCCGGGCATGACGCCCGATAAACTGGTCGAGGAATTGGATCGCACCGTGAAGTTGCCAGGCCTCGCCAATGTTTGGGTGCCGCCGATCCGAAACCGCATCGACATGCTGGCTACCGGGATCAAGAGCCCGATTGGGATCAAGGTTTCCGGCCCGGATCTCGTCCAGCTCGATCGCATCGCCCATGATGTTGAAACGGTAGCCAAGACCATGCCCGGCGTTTCTTCCGCACTCGCTGAGCGGCTGACCGGCGGGCGTTATGTCGATGTCGATATCGACCGCGCCGCCGCAGCCCGGTTCGGGCTCAACATCGCCGACGTCCAGGCTATCGTCTCGGGCGCGATCGGCGGCGAGACCATTGGCGAGACGGTCGAGGGACTGGCGCGTTACCCCATCAGCGTTCGTTACCCACGCGAACTGCGTGACAGCCTAGAAGGATTGCGCGCGCTTCCGGTCCTGACCCCAGCGGGCCAGCAGATCACGCTTGGCACGGTGGCGAAGGTCTCGATCGCTGAGGGGCCGCCGATGCTCAAGACCGAGAATGCCCGCCCCTCGACCTGGGTGTATGTAGATGTACGAGGGCGCGACCTGGCCTCCGTGGTCGGCGACCTGCAGCGCGCGGTCGCGAAACAGGTCAAGCTCTCGCCGGGGGTCAGCATCACCTATTCGGGCCAGTTCGAATATCTCGAGCGGGCCGTCGACAAGCTCAAGCTGGTCGTACCCGCGACGCTGCTGATCATCTTCGTGCTGCTTTACATGATCTTTGGGCGTTTCGACGAGGCTGCGCTGATCATGGGCACTTTGCCGTTCGCCCTGACTGGCGGGTTCTGGATCCTGTATCTGCTTGGCTTCAACCAATCGGTCGCGACCGGGGTCGGCTTCATTGCGCTAGCCGGGGTTTCGGCCGAGTTCGGCGTGGTGATGCTGATCTACCTCAAGAACGCGCTGGAAGAACGCGGTGCCGATCCCGATACTGCTCAAGTCAAGGCGGCGGTGCGCGAGGGCGCACTGCTTCGCGTTCGCCCCAAGGCGATGACGGTCGCGGTGATCCTCGCCGGCCTGCTGCCGATACTGCTTGGATCGGGTGCAGGCTCGGAGGTGATGAGCCGGATCGCCGCACCGATGATCGGCGGCATGCTGACAGCGCCGCTGCTCTCCATGTTTGTCCTGCCCGCCGCCTATCTGCTGCTCCGCCGGCGGCGGGCACAGCCCCTCCACCAACCTGTTTAACCTGCAAGGAGAAGACCCATGAATTCTGTACGACTGACTATCGCCCTTGGCCTCGCCGCTCTGACCGCCGCCTGCGGCAAAAAAGCGGAAACGCCGGTTTCGACTGAGACTAACCAGGCGGCACCTGCAGCTACCGTCATGAACGGCGACATGGGCAACATGGCAATGGCTCCGACTGTGCCGATCAAGGCCAAGGGCAATGGCACAGTCGCGGCCATCGATAAAACGGCCGGCACGATCACGCTCGACCATGGCCCGATCCCCGAAGCGAAGTGGCCGGCGATGACAATGGCGTTTAAAGCAGCGCCTGCAATCATCGATGCGACCAAGGTCGGCGACAAAGTTGATTTTGATCTAACGCTGACCGGCAGCGCGGGTGAAGTGACCGCCATTCACAAGCAACCCTGACCAGCTTCGATGGCGTCGGACTGCTCCGGCGCCACCGGCAAGTCGGCAAGTCGGCAAGTCGGCAAGTCGGCAAGTCGGCAAGTCGGCAAGTCGGCAAGTCGGCAAGTCGGCAAGTTGCCACCCGATGCGGCTCCCTGACAAGGTGGAAGCCGCCGACTTTAGCGGCTCCGATCCTTAGTCGGCGGCGAGGCCGGCGAGAGCGAATTGCCAAAGTCGGCTTCGAGCGCGCCGCCGCTTCTGATGCGGTCGGCAACTAGTTGGCGGGTCGATTCCCCGATGGAAGCAACCATACGTGCACCTTCTCCGCGCTCACGCGCGGTCTGCATGGCAGCATCGACAATGCCTTGGGCCGCTGCCAACCGGGTGTCGGCCAGATTGTTTTCCGGCGAGTTCTTCAGGAACGCGGCGGCAAGACGTTCCTGACCCGGCGCATGGCCGGGCGGCAGGATCGGTCGTTCCACCGCACGAACAGCGCGCTGAAGCTGTACCGGCTGCTGGGCATTGATCTGCACGCCCAAGGCTGCCCCAATCTCCCGCACGCGCTCTAGCGGCGTTTGCTCGGCCGAGATAACGGCATCGACCTGCCGCACTCCGAGATAAGTCAGAAGATGAGATTGATAGACTGGTCCTTTGGCGTGCCGGACATAGGCGAGCTCAATGCGCGCGGCGGCAATCTTCTCGGACGGCGCATCCTGCCCGATCAGCGTTCTCAGACGCTCGCCAGCCTGTTGGCGAGCGGTCGGAAGATACAGCTCCAGTTCCTCGCGCACCTTGTTCAAGGTGATGCGGTAACGCTGCGCTGTCGGGGGCGCGCGCTGGGGGAGCAAGGCGATCCCATGCGCGCCGATGCGCGCTTCCGGCGCGGCGTCGCGCTGAACCGCAGCAGCAGCGAGCACAGACGCCATCGCGCGATGATCGCCCATCAGGAAGCCATGCCGCGACGCGTCCATCCAGAGTGTCTTGTCGATCGAGGCGATACGGATGGGGTGGCCTGCCTCGCGCGCGATATGGGCGGCATGGTGGCGCATGGTGCGCCCATTGCCTTCGCGGAAAGGGTGAATGGCGTTCAGTTCATTGATGTGGTTGCCAAGCCGGTCGAAAAACTCGTCGCGCGCGAGGCCGCGAAAGCCATTCTTCGCCGCCATGTCTGCGAAAAGCTTTTCGAGTTCGCGAGCGATATAAAGGGGTGCGGCAAAGCTCGACCCGCCCTTCGCGATGTTGACGCTGCGATCATCGCCTGCCCAATCATAGAGGTCCTGGAACAAGTGCTTGTGCAGCGTTCGATAGCCATCGGCCGAAGCGGGGAACGTCTGGCGAGCGGCCTGTGCGCCGCGCGCCAGCGTCAACCGCCGCTCGGCTTCGTTGAGCGTGGCATCATCGATGATCCCAAGCCGGTTCCGCAGGATATCGGTGCCGGGATAGGTATAAGGGTCGTCGCCCAACGTCAGCCTGCGGCGGGATGCATTCCCGGCTTGTAAAGGCCGAGAATGATCGATGCCATCAGCGAGGGCGGAACGCCCTCGTCGAGCATTATGGCGAATAGGGCATCGTCGCCATCGGTAGGCGTCATGTCCTCGATCACTAGATTGGCGCGCGCATCGGCAACATCTTCGCGCCAGAGGGCGACCTGCTCGGGTGTGCCGCGCTCGAAGTCCATGCCTCGAACGCGCTCACGAAATGTCTCAAGATCGATCTGCGCCATCCCAATCATCCTTCCCCGTTAACTTTACTCTGTCTATCGTGATTTCTCAACAAATCACTTGGCTGGCCGGTTGCAAGGTCAAAAGAATATAAGCGTCACCAGACTGCCGGTCCGATCGGATAAGTTTCAGTATTCATTCGATAACATGATCGTGAGCACGCGCTTGGTGCGATCCTTGTCCCAAGGGGTATCGCTGCCGAAAGCCAGATCTGGCTCATAATAGTCGATCTTCCAGAAAACGGTCACTGCAATCACCTGGTCATCATCGGGCCGGTCCTGCGTCCACTCACCCGATGCGAGACGGAAGACGGCCCCGAAGTCATGCTCACCATAAGGGTCATTGTTGTCGTCGAATTTCGAGAACCGCGCGATCAACGCCAATGCGGCGGAACGGTCAGCATCGGAGAGGGCCTGAAACCCCATCGTGATATTGGTGACGGACGTGACGCCGGGGATAGCACGCGCGGCATCGTTCAAGCGGCGGATAGCATCGATCTGGTCAGGGTTCTGCATCACTCGTTCCTTTCATCTGGCATGGGTTGCAAGGCCGTGGGCCGGGAAACCCTGCCGTTCCGGCGAGGAACGGGATGGGGAGGGAGGGCGAGAATTTGCCGCTGGCGCGGGCGAGCGGCCTTAGCGCGGTCGACGCCTTCCAGGGCGTCGGGTGCCGCGCTTGGCGGATTACACGGGCGACAAGATTGTCGTTCGGGAACGAAAGGGCAGCGCCCTTGGTGTTCCCTGTCCGCCTCGAGCCTCGGAAGGCTTGGCGGAACGGGTGAAGCTCTTGCGCGCTGGCGCGCATCCGCCTTGACCAGCTCGACGCCATTTCCGTATAAACTACAGTCGCTGTAGAATGAGCATAGCGCGTCGCACTCAAGATCGTGGAAACCACATGCAAATCGGCGAGCTGTCGCGTGCGACTGACACCAAAGTGACGACTATCCGCTTCTATGAGGAAATCGGACTGCTGGGCCAACCAGTGCGAACGGCCTCGGGACGGCGGACCTATGGGCTATCCGATACTGATCGGCTGAACTTCATTCGTAATGCTCGTCGGCTTGGTTTTTCGATCGACGAGGTTCGATCACTGCTTGCACTTGCCGATCAGCCAGAGCGCGATTGCGGGGACGCGGCGAACATCGCAGCACGCCATCTGGCCGATGTAGAACAGCGGCTTAGACAGCTAAGCGCTCTCCGCGACGAGCTCGCAGCCATGAGCGCGGCGGGTTGCTGCGCCAAGACGATGGCGGAATGCCGAGTCATACAGGCCATCGCTCGACCTGCAGTATGATTCGAGCGACATCGATAACCTTCTATCCTCCACGCGCTTGAGGATTTGATCGCTATCCTCTTCAAAGCGACCCGGGACACAAGCCTCACCGATCGCCAACATTATTAATGCGAGCGGATCGCAAATCCCTTGATCCTACAGTAGCTAGAGGTTGTAGAGGGCGTTCATGTCAACGCCGTCACTCCACCACACCCCTTCCATCGCAGCGCCCTCCACAGGTCCGGTCCGCGCCGTCTCGAGGCGCTTGATGCTCGTTGCGGTCGCGATTTTACTAGGTTTGGTGTTGCCGCTTACTGCATTGCGCGCTGCACCGACTGCCGACCAGAATGGCGTGCAAACCGCATGGCGGCTGCTCGACTACGTCGCGGTCGATTATGGTGGCGCGGTCGCTGGGGGGCGGATTACAAGCGCTTCGGAATATGCCGAAATGAAGGAATTCACAGGTTCCGTGTCGGCGCAGCTCGTCGCTCTGCCTCTCAAGCCTGAACGGGCAGCGCTGATTGAAAGAGCGGCACGCCTCCAAAGCGTGATCGCGCGCAAGGGAACGCCGCAGGAAGTCGCAACGCTGGCTCGCGGACTCGCGGCCGACCTACTGAAAGCCTACCCTGTGCCGCTTGCCCCGGCGACGCCGCCCAGCTTTGCCAGGGGGGCGACACTGTTTGGCTCCAGCTGCGCAGCCTGTCACGGCACGACAGGGAACGGGCATGGCCCCGACGCGGCCAAGCTCACGACGCCGCCGATCGCGTTCACCGACATCGAGCGCGCCCGCCAGCGTAGCGTATTTGCGCTATACCAAGTCATAGGCCAAGGCATCGACGGAACGGCGATGCAGAGCTTCGCCGACTTGCCAAGTCAGGACCGTTGGGCGCTGGCGTTCCGCGCCGGCAGCTTCGCCCTGACCGACGATCAGGCGCGGGAAGGGGAGCGGCTGTGGAAGACCGATCCGTCGCTCCGCCAACAGGTCCCCGACCTTCAGACACTCGTGGCGCTCACGCCGTCCGCGCTCGCCGATCATATCGGCGAGGAGCGGGCTTTCGCCGTCATGGCTTATCTCCGCCGCCATCCTGACGCTGTGATCGAACAGGCTCCTGCGTCGCTCTCACTTGTGCGCCAGAAGCTGGCGGCGAGCCTCGATGCCGCCCAAAGGGGAGATCGGCGTGCGGCGAAGGAATTGGCGCTTTCCGCCTACCTGGACGGCTTCGAACCGGTAGAGCCGACGCTGGGCGCACGCGATGCAACGCTGCTCGCACGTATCGAAGGCGCAATGGGCGAGTATCGTGCTGCAATCGATCAGGGTGCCGGGTCCGATGATCTGGCGAACCGCGCGCTCATCCTCAACAATCTGTTCGACGATGCCGAGGCCGCGCTGGCCCCTGGCGCCTCCAGCGATGCATCGACCTTCCTCGGCGCGTTTACGATCCTGTTGCGGGAAGGCTTGGAAGCCCTGCTCATCGTGGTCGCCATGATCGCGTTCCTGCGCAAAGCGGAACGCTCGGAAGTGCTACCCTATGTACATGGTGGCTGGGTCGGAGCGCTTGTGGTCGGCCTGCTCACTTGGGTGGTGGCCACCTATGCGATCGGCATCAGCGGCGCGAGCCGAGAGCTGACGGAGGGGTTCGGCTCGCTATTTGCAGCAGTGGTCCTGCTCTCGGTGGGGATATGGATGCACGGCAAGGCGCAAGCCGATCAATGGCAACGTTACATCCGAGAAAAGATGGCGCGCGCGCTGTCGGGCCGCTCCGCCTGGTTCCTGTTTGGGCTGGCCTTCGTGGTGGTTTATCGTGAGGTGTTTGAAACGATCCTGTTCTACGCGGCGCTGTGGACGCAAGGGAATGGTAGCGCGCTGCTCGCCGGGGCAGGATCAGCGGTCGCGTTCCTCGCCGTGATCGCCTGGGCCATGCTTCGCTACAGCCGCCAGCTCCCGATTGCTAAGGTCTTCGCTTACAGTTCGTGGCTGATGGCGGGGCTGACAGTGGTTCTTGCCGGCAAAGGCGTGGGGGCACTGCAAGAGGCCGGCATCATTAGCATAGCGCCGATCGCCAACGGCCCCCGTCTTTCCATGCTAGGTATATTTCCCACTTGGCAATCCATCATAGCCCAGCTTCTCATGGTGTTGGCAATTGCCACGGGCTTCTCATTCAATCGTCGCAAACGAGATAAGACCGTCGATCTTGCGCCATCTGCGTAAGGCAGGTGCTCCGTAAAAACCGAATTTTTTACTTGCTTCTATAGTAACTGTAGATTGTAGGAAATACGTATGAGTGAAATCCAAACCCCCTCATGCGGCTGTACCGGCGATACCAAGCGGGCGGAGCGCGACCCCGCGTATCGCCGTGCTCTGTGGATCGTCATCCTGCTCAACCTTGGTTTCGGTCTGGTCGAGATCGTCGGCGGGTTTATTGCTGATAGCCAGGCGCTCAAGGCGGATGCGCTCGACTTTATCGGCGACGGGACCATTTCCCTGTTCGGCCTTATCGCCTTGGGCTGGACTGCTCATGCGCGATCGAGAATTGCCCTCGTACAGGGCCTTTTCCTCGGAGCGCTGGGTCTGGGTGTTATCGGATTTGCCATTTGGCGTGCGATGAACGCTGTCGCGCCTGACGCCGATCTAATGGGCGGGATCGGGGTGGTGGCGCTGATAATCAATGTAAGCGCGGCTCTTGTCCTCTCTCGTTTTCGTGAAGGTGACGCCAATGTCCGCGCAATCTGGTTGTTCAGCCGCAACGATGCTCTAGCAAATATCGCCGTTATCGCTGCGGCAGGGCTGGTCGCCTGGACTGGACAAGCATGGCCTGACCTTGCTGTCGCTGGTATTATTGCGCTGCTATTCCTGCATTCGGCATGGGAAATCACGCAGGGAGCCATGGCTGAGATGAACAATCGCCCATAACGGGCGATAATGCGCGGGCGCCGATGCGGGCGCTCTCGCTTTGCGTACCCGACGCAGGAGGGGAGCCGACCGGCGCTGCCACCACTCGTGAACTAACTCACGATGCTACTGCTAAACGGCAATTGCGCTCAAAGATATATCCATTATGCTGGATATATGGAAAATGAGTTAGCAATCTCCGCTTTGAGCGCCTTGGCACAAGGGACGCGGCTCGACACCTTCCGGCTACTGGTGCGGCACGAACCCGATGGCCTGGCTGCCGGAGAAATCGCGCGCCAGCTCGATGTACCGCAAAACACCATGTCGGCGCATCTTGGTATTCTCACCCGGGCAGGCCTGGTGCGTTCCGAACGCCATAGCCGATCAATTATCTACCGCGCCGATCTCGACGGGCTGCGGGCGCTGACCCTGTTTCTCCTCAAGGATTGCTGCGGCGGCAACGCGCAAGTGTGCGCGCCGCTGATCGCTGAACTCTCACCTTGCTGCTGAAAGGATGCCCCGTGGCCATCGATATCGTCATCTACCACAATCCCGAATGCGGCACATCGCGCAACGCGCTCGCCATGATCCGCAACGCGGGCATCGAACCGCATGTGATCGAATATCTCAAGACGCCGCCCACGCGAGCCTTGCTGGTCGAACTGATCGGCCGCGCCGGCATGACCCCGCGCGATCTGCTGCGCGAAAAGGGAACGCCTTTTGACGAGTTGGGCCTTACCGACCCGGCACTGTCCGACGAACAGCTCATGGACGCGATGATGGCGCATCCGATCCTTATCAACCGGCCCCTCGTTGTATCGCCGCTCGGTGTAAAACTGTGCCGTCCTTCCGAAGCGGTGCTTGACCTGCTGCCGACACGCCAGCTTGGCGCATTCGCGAAAGAAGATGGCGAACAGGTCGTAGATGGCGCAGGCCAGCGTATCGCCTGATGCTGCCAGCAATCCTGATCTTCATCGCCACGATTGCGCTCGTTATCTGGCAACCCAAGGGCCTCGGCATCGGGTGGAGCGCCATGGGCGGGGCGCTCGTGGCACTGCTTGCCGGCGTTGTGTCGCTGTCCGACATACCCGTGGTTTGGGACATTGTCTGGAACGCGACGGGGGCATTCGTCTCGATCATCGTCATCAGCCTGCTGCTCGACGAGGCCGGGTTCTTCGAATGGGCGGCGCTTCATGTCGCTCGCTGGGGCAAGGGCAACGGCCGCGTCCTGTTCGCCCTGGTCGTGCTGCTCGGCGCAGCGGTATCGTCCCTGTTCGCTAATGATGGCGCGGCCCTGATCCTGACACCCATCGTCATCGCGATGCTGCGCGCGCTTGGCTATGGCGACAAGGCGACGCTGGCATTCGTAATGGCCGCAGGTTTCATCGCTGATACCGCCAGTCTGCCGCTTGTCGTCTCTAATCTCGTCAACATCGTGTCGGCCGACTTCTTCAAGCTCGGCTTTGGCGAATATGCGAGCGTGATGGTGCCGGTGAATCTGGCCGCGATCGCCGCCACGCTCGGCGCGCTGACGCTGTTCTTCCGGCGCGACATACCGACAAACTATGATATTGCCGCGCTGCGCACGCCGCGCGCGGCGATCCGCGACGCCGCAACCTTTCACGCCGGTTGGGTCGTCCTCCTACTTCTTCTCGTGGGTTTCTTCCTGCTCGATCCGCTAGGCGTGCCTGTCAGCGCGGTCGCCGCCGCCGGCGCAATCGTGCTGCTCGCAATCGCGGGGAAGGGGCACGTCATAGAGACCCGCAAGGTACTGCGCGGCGCGCCTTGGCAGGTCGTCATCTTCTCGCTTGGCATGTATCTCGTGGTCTATGGCCTGCGCAATGCAGGACTGACCGACCATCTTGCTACGCTGCTCGATCGCACTGCGCAGGGCGGGGTGTGGGGTGCCGCGATGGGGACCGGCGTGATCGCTGCGGTCCTGTCATCCGTCATGAACAACATGCCGACGGTATTGGTGGGCGCACTGTCGATCGACGCCACCCACGCCACAGGAGCGGTCAGGGAAGCGATGATCTACGCCAACGTGATCGGCTGCGATCTTGGCCCAAAAATCACACCCATCGGATCGCTTGCCACGCTGCTGTGGCTTCATGTCCTCGGGAAAAAGGGCATTCGCATCGGTTGGGGCTATTATTTCAAGGTCGGCGTGACGCTGACGGTTCCGGTGTTACTGGTGACGCTCGCAGCCCTCGCAATCAGGATCAGCATGGTATGACGGCGCTCGTTTATCTTGGCGCAGCAATCGCAGAAATCGCCGGCTGCTTTGCTTTTTGGGCATGGCTTCGACTGGGCAAGTCCCCCCTATGGCTAGCGCCGGGTGTCGCGTCGCTGATGCTGTTCGCATGGCTTCTGACCCGCGTTGACAGCGACGCGGCGGGGCGCGCCTACGCTGCATATGGCGGCATCTACATTTGTGCGTCCCTCGCGTGGCTATGGGCTGTGGAAGGCGTGCGTCCAGATCGCTGGGACGTCGGCGGAGCCGCCCTTTGCCTCATTGGCACCTGTGTCATCCTGCTAGGACCAAGGACCGCCTGATGCCTCTTCGCGATCTCCACGACGCCGACAATCTTCCGGCGCTCGATACGGCTTATGTCCATCAGCGCCCCGCCCTGGGGCTGGGCGCGCTCGATCCCGCGCCGCGCATTCTGCTGCTCTATGGCAGTCTGCGCGAGCGATCATTTTCCCGTCTCGCCGTGGAGGAAGCCGCGCGGCTTCTACGTTTGTTCGGCGCGGAAACGCGCATCTTCGATCCATCGACCCTGCCGCTGCCCGACCAGGTGGCGGGAGACGATCACCCCGCCGTCCACGAACTGCGCGACCTGGCGCTGTGGTCGGAGGGGCAGGTGTGGTGCAGCCCGGAGCGGCACGGCCAGATCACCGGCATCATGAAGGCGCAGATCGATCATCTGCCGCTGGAAATGAAAGGGATGCGACCGACGCAAGGTCGCACTCTGGCGGTCATGCAGGTTTCCGGCGGCTCGCAGTCGTTCAATGCCGTCAACTCGCTTCGCCTCCTCGGCCGCTGGATGCGGATGTTCACCATCCCCAATCAGTCGTCCGTGGCAATGGCATACAAAGAGTTCGACGAGGCGGGCCGCATGAAAGCGTCCAGCTACTATGACCGCATCGTCGACGTTATGGAGGAACTGGTGCGTTTCACCGTCCTGTTGCGCCCGCACGCGGACCAGCTCGTGGATCGCTACTCCGAGCGTCGATCATCGGGCGTGCCGGTCGATCCGGCTACGGATCTGTCGAGCATCGCTATTGCGGCGCAAGGACAGCGCCCTTGATCGTCACTCAGATCCGTTCTGCCACAACAGGCGACGCCCGCGCCATACAGGCGATTTACGCGCCTATGGTCGAGCATACCGCCATTTCCTTTGAGGAAACGCCGCCCAGCGTGACCGAGATGACGGCACGGATCGAGGCCACCATCCAGGATTATCCCTACCTGGTGGCAGAGCAGGGCGGCGAGGTCGTAGGCTATGCCTATGCCAGCCAGCATCGCACTCGCGCGGCCTACCGCACGTCCGTCGATGTGACGGTCTACATTGCCGAAGGGGCAAGGCGGACGGGGGTCGGGCGTGCCCTTTATGGCAAGCTGCTACCTGACCTTTCCGGACGCGGTTTTCATGCAGCGTTCGCTGGCATCGCATTACCCAACGAGGGCAGCATTGCTCTGCACGAGAGAATGGGTTTCACACCACTCGGGATCTACCGTGAAGTAGGCCGCAAGCTCGGAAAGTGGCACGATGTAGGCTGGTGGCAGCGTCTTTTGCGAAAAG
>Ga0308165_1001303_pt1 | contig 35790 bp, 40 predicted proteins | sample PhyWR2_FD_201032 | JGI IMG/M metagenome (GOLD analysis project Ga0308165, IMG submission 201032) | Phyllosphere microbial communities from UC Gill Tract Community Farm, Albany, California, United States - DLSLW.R2 | ecosystem: Host-associated > Plants > Phyllosphere > Unclassified | place: USA...
CTGGAAAAGTCCTGTACAGTTTCGAATAGCCGAAAGTAAAGCAGCTTAATAACGAATAAAAAACGGAGTAGATTTCTCTACTCCGAAAAAAGTCTAACTTTTTGGGGTCACTACAAACTAGATTTTAGTTTTGTGCTACTTTTTTAGTACACAAAAGCTTTACATTCCTTTACTCATTATTTACAGAACGTTGAAGTAGACTTAACATCCAATTGCTAAACTAAGCTTGTAACTAATTGAAAAGGACGTGTAGGAATGAAGAAACGTTTATTATCGGCAGTAGTTTTAAGTGTAGGACTTTTAATCGCAGGTTGTGGCAATCAAGGTGCCGCAACTGGTGAGAGTAATAATAAATTGAAAGATAGCGCGAGTAATAACAGCGAACCTGTTAAAATCGTGGCGGTTGGGTCTACTGCATTACAACCTTTAGTCGATGCGGCAAAAGATCAATTTGTTGTGGAGCACCCCAACTATACGATATCTGTCCAAGGTGGAGGCAGCGGCACTGGACTTTCTCAAGTTAGCGATGGAGCTGTTACCATTGGAAATTCAGATGTTTTTGCAGAAGAAAAATCTGGCGTCGATGCGTCTAAGCTTGTTGATCATCGTGTTGCTGTCGTAGGTATGGGACCAGTTGTTAATAAAGAAGTAGGGGTAAATAATATCAGTAAACAAGAGCTGATCGCTATTTTTACTGGAAAAACAAAAAATTGGAAAGAGCTTGGTGGTAAAGATCAAGAAATTGCAGTAATTAATCGTCCAAGCGGAAGTGGGACAAGAGCAACATTTGAAAAGTGGGGCTTGGATGGAGCTAGTGCTGTACAATCACAAGAGCAAGATTCATCAGGAACTGTTCGCCAAATCGTCGCACAAACACCAGGTGCCATCAGCTACCTCGCTTTTTCTTATATGGACGATTCTACCACAGCGTTAAGTATAGATGATGTAAAACCAACAGAAGAGAATGTTGCAGACAACTCTTGGAAAATTTGGTCATATGAACATATGTACACCAAAGGGCAGCCTGATGATAATGTCAAAGCCTTCTTAGATTATATGCTGTCAGATGAGGTACAAGATGGTGTTGTCAAAGAGTTAGGTTACTTACCGATGACAGGGATGAAAGTTGAAAGAGATGTCTCTGGAGCGATTACAACGAAATAGATTTTCTCAAACAAAAAAGGCTGAATGTGAAAAACATTCGCCTTTTTTTTTACGTTGTTTTGGGTAAGTTTACGGTAAAAGTTGAACCTAACCCTAAATGACTAACTATTGTTACGGTGCCTCCTAGTAGTTCAGTATAATTATGAACGATCGATAAACCTAAACCTGTACCGCCAGAATGTCGGCTTCTTGCTTTATCGACTCGATAAAACCGTTCAAAAATCCGTTCTTGATCTTTTGTACTAATCCCAATTCCGCTATCTTTCACCATAAAAAAGAATTGTTCTTTATAGCCAAAATCAATTGTAATCGTTCCACCAGTTTTAGAGTACTGAATCGCATTTTCAATCAAATTTTTAACAATAGGGTAAAAGAGTTCATATTTTGTTGTATATGTGAGAGTATCTGCTCCTAAAATGGTTATTTTCAAATTCTTCTCTTTAATTGTTTTACGATAGGAGCTCAGAATTTCTTGCGTGAAAGAAAATAACATCACTTGCTGATCATCATAGGTTATATTTTTTCCATCTCGTGAAAGCTGTAAAATTTCTTGAATCAATTGTTGCAGACGCAAAGCATCTTTTTGCATGATTTCTAAAAACTGTGTCAGTGTTTCAGGATCTTCTTTGGCACCATCTAATAAAGTTTCTGTAAAACCTAGAAGAGAAGTAACGGGCGTTTTTAATTCATGAGAAACATTGCTTACAAAATCTTTTTGCATTTTTTCTAATTGCCGAACACGAGTTAAATCATAGGCAATCCCTAAGACTTGATAGTCGTTGCCATCTTCTTCGATGAAGCGTAAAGACATATCTAGAATCGTTTCATTTAATAAGTTCGTTAGTTTGATTTCTTGATGGACTGTGTTTTTTTCTGTCATAACATGATGGATCAAATGAATGAGTGCAGGTTCTTTGATTACATCAAAATAATCTTTGCCAGCATCACTCTTATCAAGCATCAAGATATCGGTCATTTTAGGATTGATCAATTGTAATTTTCCGTCAATATCAATAATAAATACACCAATCATCAATTCATCCAGCAACGCATGGAATTGTTCATCGGTTGAGGTATATGCTAAATACGTTTGGCTCATTTGCTGACTCAAAAGATTAACCGTTTGATAGAGTTCGTTCCACTCTGGAGAATCTTGGATGATAGAACGAGCTTCATCAGGATACTTCACGATTTTTTTTAATACTGGTAAAACTGTAACGAGAGGTTCGTTTTTTTGATGCAGTAATAAAAAAACAAATGCAGTAATAATCAAAAATAAAATACCTAAGGTAAATAAAATGTAGCGGCGAAATGACTGAATACTATTAGAAAATTGTGTTGTTTCCTCTGCCACACGAATAATACCGATAAGCTTGCCATTTTCCTGAACAGGCAATGCTAGATAAAGCAATTCTTCTTTTAGCGTTGCACTTTTTCTTAAAGCAGAACCAAAATCAGCACCAGAAAGAATCGCCTTGATTTCAGGTCGATTACGGCGTGATTCATGGAGTGCAGACGGTACACTATCATAAAAAATTTCTCCTGCTGCATTCATCAACGTCAGTCGCTCATTTTGATCAACGGAGTAATGATCAATGAGTTTTTTTTCTTGTGAAGAAAAATCTTGTTTCAAAAATAAATTGGGAGACAGCTGATCAATTAACAACATTCCCTTTTTTTGTAAATATTCTTCCTGTTGAGAAAGTAATTCTTGCTTAAAAAAATGATTGGTTAAAAAGACACTTCCGATAAATAAGGCCAACATCATGATTCCAACAAACAAATATTCAATTCGTTGTCTTTTTTTCATTTTTTAGGCTCCTGAAAACGATAACCAAAACCTCTAACGGTGATCAAATAGGCAGGGCGTTTTGGATCAATTTCAATTTTATCTCTTAGATGGCTGACATGTACATCAACAATCCGACTTTGGCCAGCAAAATCATAATTCCAAATTCGGTCTAATAAAGTATCACGGTCAATCACACGATCTTTACGTTTGATAAAGTAGACAAGTAATTCAAATTCTTTTGGGGTCAATTCGATTTTTTGACCACGAACAATCACTTCATAATTTTGTTCATCCACAACAATCTCGCCTAATGTTAAAGGCGCTTTTATCATTTCGTTAAACTCTTCTGTTTTTGTCGAAGTTGGTGTTAAGCGTCTAAAAATAGCTTTCATTCTCGCTAAAACTTCTCTAGGACTAAATGGTTTTGTTAAATAATCATCCGCTCCTATTTCTAACCCGATAATCTTGTCAACTTGATCATCTTTAGCAGTCAGGATCAAAATCGGTGTATCGATTTTTTCTCGTCGTAATGATTTTGTGATTTCTAAACCATCCATATTGGGCAGCATAACATCTAAAATAATGAAATCAAATTTGTTGGATAAGGCCAGTTCATAGCCGACAGCACCATCAAAGGCGGTCATCACTTCATAGCCGTCTTTTTCTAAATTAAAGGTTAACAACGTTACAATCGACGGTTCATCATCGACAACTAATACTTTTTTCATTGATTGGCTCCTTTAGATATGAAATGAATACAACGTCATTTTATCACAAATCCTTCGGTATCAAAAACTTTATGGAATGTTTCTAAAACTACTTTCAAAGCAAAAGAAATGGTATAATAATGAAGACTGAAATGAGGGAAGTAAATGATTGGAATCAGCGCATGCTTGGGTGGTGTTTGTTGTCGTTATGATGGTCAAGCAAAAGAGATCTCAGCTTTAAAAAAATTAGTAGCAAGTGGTCAAGCAATATTGGTTTGTCCAGAAGTTTTAGGAGGCTTGCCAATACCTAGAGAGCCTGCTGAAATTATTGGTGGAGATGGATTTGATGTGTGGAATGATACTGCACAAGTTTTGACGAATACTGGAGAAGATGTGACCGATCTATTTAAACAAGGAGCAATCACTGCTTATCAAAAATTGAGGGAAGAAAAGATCACAACGATTATTTTGAAAGAAAACAGTCCATCATGTGGAAACAATACGATTTACGATGGCACATTTTCCGGCAACCATCGAAGCGGGCCAGGAGTAGCGGCTGCATATTTTATCCTTAAAGGGCTAGAAGTGGTTTCAGAAAGTGATTGGCGCATCGTTATGGACCGTGAGGAAGTTTAGATGTCAGAAAATGAAGTATTAAAAACGTTTGATAGCCATTATCGACAAATTGGTACCGCAACAAGACAAGCGGCGCATACTTATGGCTTCTGGCATGAAACATTTCATTGCTGGTTTTATATCATAAAAGAACATGAACTTTTCATTTATTTTCAAAAGCGTTCAGCTACAAAGAAAGATTTTCCTAATCAATTAGATATTACCGCCGCTGGTCACTTATTAGCAGAAGAATCTGTGACGGATGGTTTTAGAGAAGTAAAGGAAGAATTAGGGATTGAGATCACAATGGATCAAGTGGAATGTTTAGGTGTGTTCCCAGTTGAAATTTGTTTGAAAAACTTTATTGATAATGAATTTACAAATGTTTACTTAGTAGAACAAGAAATCTTATTAGGAGATTTTCAATTACAAGAAGAAGAGGTAGATAGCTTATTTTCTATCTCGTTGGCTAGTTTAAAAAAACTATTTAATGATCCTAGTGCAAAAATGACTTTAACTGGGTATCGACAGAAAAATCTACATCAAGAAGTAGTGGAAGAGAGCTTTTCTAAGCAAGATTTTTGTACCAATGCACAAAGTTATTATAACCGACTGATCTCCTCTTTTGAAAAAATCCTTGAAAATCAAAGAAGAACTATTGACTAATCACTCTGAAATCGGTAACCTAAAAGGGATTGAAGATGGGAGTAACAATTATGGAAATTGAAAAAACCAATCGAATGAATGCTTTATTTGAATTTTACTCCACTTTGTTGACCGAAAAACAAATGAATTATATGGAGATGTATTACGCGGATGATTTTTCTTTAGGTGAAATTGCTGAAGAATATGATATCAGTCGACAAGCAGTTTATGATAATATTAGGCGTACTGAAAAAATTTTAGAAGAGTATGAGAAAAAACTTCATTTATTTTCTGATTACATCGTACGTGGTGAATTACTAGATAATTTAAAAAAGTACGTGAAAGAGACCTATCCGAAAGATACAACGATCGTCCAATATATAGAACAAATACAAGAAGTAGAGGAATGAGATTATGGCTTTTGAAAGTTTAACAGATCGCCTACAACAGGCAATGAGCAAATTACGTCGTAAAGGAAAAGTATCTGAAGCTGACGTAAAAGAAATGATGAGAGAAATACGTTTGGCTTTATTAGAAGCCGATGTAAATTTACAAGTGGTGAAAGATTTTACCAAGCGTGTTCGTGAACGTGCGGTTGGAGTCGAAGTTCTTGAAAGCCTATCACCAGCGCAACAAATCGTTAAAATTGTTGATGAGGAATTAACAGCAACATTAGGTTCAGAAACAGTAGGCTTGAACAAGTCAGAGCGCATTCCAACAGTGATCATGATGGTCGGACTACAAGGGGCTGGTAAAACAACTTTTGGTGGTAAATTAGCCAATCATTTGATTAAAACAGAAAAGGCTCGTCCATTAATGATTGCAGCCGATGTTTATCGTCCAGCAGCGATTGATCAATTGAAAGTGTTAGGTCAGCAATTAGATGTACCCGTTTTTGATATGGGCACAGAGGTTAGTCCAGTAGAAATTGTTCGTCAAGGAATGGAACTAGCCAAAGAAAAGAAAAATGATTATGTCCTGATCGATACGGCTGGACGTCTACATATTGATGAGACGTTGATGGATGAACTAAAACAAATTAAAGAAATCGCACAACCAGATGATATTTTGCTTGTTGTTGATGCAATGACAGGGCAAGATGCGGTCAATGTTGCGGATAGTTTTAATCAGCAATTAGGAATTACAGGGGTTGTGATCACTAAACTTGATGGGGATACGCGAGGCGGTGCGGCACTTTCTATTCGTTCTGTCACGGGCGCACCAATCAAATTTATCGGTTCTGGTGAAAAACTAACCGATTTAGAAATTTTCCACCCAGATCGTATGTCCAGCCGTATTTTAGGGATGGGCGATATGCTGACCTTGATTGAAAAAGCCCAACAAGATTACGATGAGAAAAAAGCTGAAGAACTTGCAGTAAAAATGAAAGAAAACAGCTTTGACTTCAATGATTTTATTGAGCAGCTAGACCAAGTAATGGGGATGGGACCAATTGAAGATTTATTGAAAATGATTCCCGGCATGAATAATATGCCTGGCTTAGAAAATGTCAAAGTCGATCCTAAAGATGTAGCGCGTAAAAAAGCAATGGTCCTTTCAATGACACCTGCTGAAAGAGAAAATCCGGATCTATTGAATCCAAGCCGCCGTCGTCGAATTGCTGCTGGTTCTGGTAATAATGTTGTTGAAGTTAATCGAATGATCAAACAATTTAAAGAATCTAAAAAAATGATGCAGCAAATGTCTAAAGGCAACATGGATATTCCGGGCATGGATCAAATGCTTGGTGGAGGTATTAAAGGAAAACTTGGAAAAATGGCCATGAATCGCATGGTGAAGAAAAACAAGAAGAAGAAAAAGAAGAAAAAATAGAGACAAAAATAAAGCTGTCCGAAATCTAAAGATTTTGACAGCTTTATTTTTGTAGAGAGTAGTAACTATTATTCAATACGAATACTATCTTTGATTTGCTGTTTCTGATTGAACCATTCCTGAAATTCTTTTCTAAAAACCAGATATGTTCCAATCATAGCTGTGATGATTCCATAAATTAACAAAGCAGGAATAGGGGATGGCTGGTCTTCACCATAATAAACGCCTTGACTGAATACAAGAACGATTGGAACATAAATCGTCATGGCAACAATAACGGGTATTTTCAGCTTGTCAAACAGTAAATAGTTTCCTCTCTTCTCCAACGTAAGGGAAGGAAATAAAATAGCACCTAAAACAAATAGCAGTAATGATGAAACAACAGCTAACATAATTGGAACAGTAGAAATCGGATCTTTTGTGACGGTGTAGACGAAAAATTTTCCTGTTATATATACATCTGTTGTCGCGTGAGTGAAGTAATACCACGCATTTGTGATACCAGTGATGAAAAACTCTAATGACACACAAAAGCCAAAAGCCGTAAGCGGTCCTAACAACATGTTCCCTGTTACTAGCCCAATAAAAACCGAAACAAAGAAATAGAGAATACAAGTGGTCCAACTGGCTAAAATATTCTTAGCGAGATCCGTCATACTAATATTCACATACTCAGCAGGAATTCCTGTTGTAATAATTCCAACAAATAGAATTTTTGCTAAAAGGATACTAAGTAAAATTGGCAAAGCAATCAAAACGAGTTTCGAGTAATAGATCCTCCGCTTAGAAACACCTAATGAGAAAAGAAATTCATTGAAAGAAGTTTTTAAATCAGCAAAAAATAGAAAGAATCCAATTGTTGACACAACTGCGATTAAGAGCAGCGAGTTTTCATTAAAATACATAGAGTAATAGGGTTGATCTTTGTCAGAATCGGAAATTATTTTTCCTTGTTCATCATAAGAATTCGTTTGATAAAATAAGCTTAATCCTTCTTTTTTATCTAAAGCTAGGCGTTCATTTACTGACAAGCCTTTATATCTAGGATTTTCTTCGTCTGCTATCTCATTTAAATCTTTGATGTATTGTTCGGAGTCATAATAACTTTCCATTGCTTTCCAGCGATTAACGTCATTAATTCCTAGATAGCCATAAAATACTAAAATCAAGAGACTTATAACGATCAAAGCAAGTCCATAGCGTTTTTTCAAAATAATCATTAATTGTTTATTCATAAAATTACTCCTCCCAAAGAATTGACTTCGTTCTTATTGGCAAGATTTGCTTCAAAGACATCTTCTAGTGTCAAGGGCAGTTCCTCAAATAAGATAGGTTGCTCAGCTTGTATCAATGTTTTTAATTCTTCTGTATAATTTTCAAAAACGGCTGTAATAACGCGTCCTTGAAAATGTAGAAGCTGACTATTTTCTTTAACGAGAGTTGGGACTTTTTTTGTTTTGAAAACCAGTTGGATTTTGCGAGCGTTCTCTCTTAATGCTTCTAGGTGATAATCCAATTGAATCCTTGTATGTTTTAAAATCAATGCACGATCGATAATACTTTCTAACTCATTTAAATTGTGAGAAGAGATAATGATCGAACGGTTATTTTCACTGACATCATCTAAAAGAATCCCTAAAACATTTTTTTTAACAATCACATCGAGCCCATCTAAAGGTTCATCTAGCAAAAGATACTCAGCATTCGAACAAATAGCCAAAATCGTCTTATAAAGTCCCTGCATTCCTTTAGACATTGCGCGATATTTAAGGTGAGGATGTAGCTTGTTTTTCTTAGTCAAGCTTAAATATTTTTCTTTGTTAAAGCCGGCATAAGCATGTTGATAAAAGAACAATAGTTTGTTTAATGAATAGCTTGAGAGAAAGTTGTATTGTTCATCGATATAAAATATTTTTTGTCTAAGTATTTTATTGATTTGAATGTCTTCTTGATTGATAAAGATTTTCCCTTGATCCAACTCGTAGTGACCAGCTAGAGATCTAAAGAAGGTAGTTTTACCAGAACCGTTCCGACCAATCAAGCCCACGATTTCTCCTTGTTTAAATGTCAAATTGATATCTTGTAAGATGTCTTGTTGATCAATTCCTTTTTGTAAATTCTCTATTTTCATATAGATTCTCCTTTCAGCTGTTGATCACTTTCCTCCAGCCAGTGCGTTAATTCGTCTTTAGAAACGTTTAGATAATTCGCTTCAATAATTAGCTCGTTAAATTTATTTTTGATTTTTTGTATTTGGTATTCGTCACGGAGTGTTGGATCAATTTTTTTTACATAAGTGCCTTTGCCTTTAACCGTAACGATGACTTCTTGTGCTTCTAATAGTTTATAGGCCTTACTAACTGTATTAGGGTTCATCATAAGCTGACGAGCCATTTCTCGTACGGAGGGGAGGCGGTCACCAGATTGTAATAAACCGTTCAGGATATCTTCTTTGATCCCTAACATTAATTGCTCATAATAAGGTTTACTACTAGTTTTATTAATAGAAACCATAGATGTCTCCTTTCTAAAAAGAGTGTTTGTTGTGTACTAGTATACATAGTACAGTTCGGGTTGTAAACATTTTTTTAGAAATTTTGGTAAAATAAAGAGAAATGACTAAAATCAAAGTCTTGGGAGGGGATCAGTTGAAACAGAGATGTTCTTGGGCACAAGAAAATGAAAAAATGAAACTCTATCATGATACGATTTGGGGTATTCCTTTATATGACGACCAGCGCCTATTTAGAAAGTTGAGTTTAGATATCAATCAAGCAGGTCTAAGTTGGCAAACTATTTTAAATAAAGAAGATCATTTCGATGAGGCATTTGATGAGTTTAACTTAAAGAAAGTTGCAGCTTATGATGAAAAAAAAGTCGAAGAACTTTTAACTAATCCAGGAATCATCCGTAATCGCAGGAAAATCGAAGCCACTATTCACAACGCTCAAAAAGTTATTGAAATTCAAAAAGAATTTGGTTTGTTCTCAGATTATTTATGGGCATTCAATCAGCATAAAGTTTTAAAAAATGCTTACACTGACCAGACAGAAGTTCCCACAACAAATGATTTATCTGATACCATTACGAAAGATTTAAAGAGAATAGGCTTTAAGTTTGTTGGTAGTACGATTATCTATGCTTTCTTGGAAGCCGTGGGCATCATCAATGATCATGTAACAACTTGCTTTCGATATGAAGAAATCCAATAATAAATAGGCTAAACCAAAACTGAATACCGTTTTGATTTAGCCTATTTATTATTGGATTAACTATTTTTTTCTAAAAAAACAAGGTAAGAGTCAACAATGGTTTTGAAAAAGCTCATGGTATTTTCAGTAATCGTCCCATCCTCATTAATTAGGCTGACAACATTTCCAATATAAGCTTCTGGCTGTTGTAAAGTTGGTACATTAAGGAAAACAAGTGATTGACGCAAATGATGGTTTGCACCGAAGGCACTTAGAGCACCAGGCGATACACTGACAACAAGCCCCGGTTTGCCATCCCAAACATTTTGACCGTAAGGACGTGAGCCAACATCTAAAGCATTTTTCAACACGCCCGGAACAGAGCGATTATATTCTGGTGTGACAAAAACAAGTCCTGAAAGTTCTTTGACTTCTGCTCTAAACTTTGTCCAAGCTGCAGGAGGGGTCCCTTCATCATCTAAATCCTGATTATACATCTCTAAATTATCCAAATGAATAAAAATAGGTTCATAATCCTCTGGGAATAAACTGGCAAGAGCAGTTGCTACGGTTTTACTATAAGAGCCTTTTCTCAAACTTCCGACAAAAAAACCAATTTTTTTCTTCATAAATAATTCCTCCATTCGATAAATAACATATTTTATTAAATTTTAAATCTAAAAGCTTGATTTTGCAAGAATTCACTCTTTTGCTCAGCAATCAATCTACACTATGTAAGTAATGAAAGATAGATCTAGTTAAGTTACTGAAACGAAATCTCGTAAATTAATCAAGGATTGGAAAAGAGACAAATTGAAAAATGAGGATGGAATGTTTCATTGTTTTTCTTTGAACGTTCCTATATAATCAACCTAACTTAGGAGACAGGAAAGGAGCAAGTATGACAATAAGACAAACAATTCAAAAAAAATTAAAGGCATATGAAGTCAGCGCTATTCAAACATTAAAAGAAAACAATAGCTTCCTTTACTCTATTGAATACAAACTTGATTTAAGTTTTTTTAAATTTCAAAATAACAAAATAAATCACTTGTTATACTGGGATAAAGATGAATTAGTCGGCTATGCTGCGATGAGCAATTTTGATCCTGAAGCACTAGAGGTAACACTCATTGTGAGACCTGACCAAAAAATTCTCAACGAAATGAATAAGACAATACGGACGTTTAGCCAACAAGAAAAAATCAATAAAATTTTATTAATCACAGATCGAAAGGATACTTTTTTTAGGAGTTATATGGAAGGGATAAATCAGTATAAATATGTCTTTTCAGAATACTCAATGATTTTAGTAATCAATCAATTTGAGCCCAAATCTACTAATGTTTCGCTAGAACCTGCAAAAAAAGAGGAAGCAGGGATGATTGCTTCGTTAGAAGAAAATCAACTAGCGAATGAGACTATGCCATTAGATCCTGAAGATTTAGAAAAGACACTTGTTCTAAGAAAAAATGAGCAAGTCATCGCAAGTATCAGAGTAGAAAATGAAGGGAATTCTTCTGGACTTTACGGTTTTGTGGTAAGATCAGAATTTCGAAATCAAGGAATAGGTAGAAAAGTAATCAGCCAGACCATCCAAGAATTACTGGAAAAACAAGCAAAAAACATTTATTTAGAAGTAGAATCAACGAATGAAACAGCACTTCATTTATATCGCTCCATAGGATTTACGGAGCAGACGCTTTTTGATTACTATATTTACGAAATAACTGACTAAGATAATCTAAAAACAAGCTACGAACGACGACAAAGAATTACCTTTTTTTCGTTCATAGCTTATTTTTGTTAAGCAAGTGCTGATTGCCCCTGCCAAGGTGAAATAAGTATACCATATGAAGTTAAAAGTGCCAAAAATCAGTGCTTTAAAGGTTTTTATAAGGTGTCAAGAAAAAACTCTTTACAGGTGATTGGAAATCTGTTAAACTAACATTTGTGATTAAGTTAATGGAGGTGTAATATATAAAATGTCAGTAAAAATTCGTTTAAAACGCATGGGTTCTAAAAAAAGTCCTTTTTACCGTATTGTAGTTGCAGATTCTCGTTCTCCTCGTGATGGACGTTTCATCGAAACTGTTGGAACTTACAATCCTTTAAAAGATCCTGCAGAAGTAGTTTTAAAAGAAGATTTAGTTTTAGACTGGTTGTCTAAAGGCGCTCAGCCTTCAGATACAGTTCGTAACATCCTTTCAAAAGAAGGCGTTATGAAAAAACACCATGAAGCTAAACTTGAAAAGAAATAAGGTGATCGATGATGACAGATGTGAAAGAGTTAGTCTTAACTATCGTTCGTCCATTAGTCAGTCAACCTGAGATGGTCAAATTAGAAATAGAAGAATCTGATGTTTTTTTAGAGTATAATCTGACTGTATCACCTGAAGATATTGGCCGTATCATTGGCAAACAAGGACGTGTAGCGAAAGCAATTCGTACAATTGTTTACAGTGTGCGTGTGGATGGGCCTAAAAAAGTTCGTTTAAATATCGTAGATGGTAAATAACTTCAAATTAAAACACTCAAATATTTGGGTGTTTTTTCTTTGACTTACAAGAAATCAAAGAAAGTAGTGGACTTGTGCGAAATATAAATAAAAAGGCAGAAAAGCTAGTCAATGTGAGGCAATGGCTAGTTCTTCTGCCTTTTTAAGATACCGTTACTTTTTTCTAAATACTTTAATTTCGAAAAGAGGAGCATCAAAACTAATTTCTGCTTCGTCGATCATTAAACCTAATAAATGATAATCTTCTTCTTCATGATGGGTGATCCCAAGCAATTCATCATAATAACTTTCAATACTTAGATCCCTAGGTGTATTGAGTAGCTCTAATAAATGAAGGAGATTGTCAGGCTCTTGTTCAGTTTTCCCTTGTATGCTTATATAAAAACCTTCCAATGTAAAATCTACGCCAATTCGGATTTCTTCAATATCGTTTGAAAAGAAGTAAGTCAATAATTCATCTATAATTCGCTTAGCCTTGTCTCTTTCTTGCATGTTGTTTCACCTTTCTGATCTGTAAAATATTATCAAGTAATGGTACCATGACTGCTGCGACAAAACCAGTAGAAAATCCGTTATTATAAAGATTTAGTCCACCATGAAGATAGCTGACATTTGTGACCAATGACATATGTAAAAATCCTGCAATTAGGCCAAAAGTAATACCATAATACCCAGCAATCGGAGCTAAGCTAGTCCCGAAAATGCCAGCAAGTACGACGGTTGTTTGGCTAACTTCAAAGACCGAAGACCACAAAGCTGTTAAATAGACGCTGATTAGTAGCGGTAGACTGTTAAAAAGATGATTCCCAAAGGCACTGAACCCAACAGCAGACAAAATTGCCCCCACAATTGGACCATTAAGAGTAGTTTTACTAACTTGAGTGTAGCCAACAAGTAATAATCCCATTAGAGCCATATTCATCATAGTAGCACCAACACCTGCTATCGAAATGAAATCAGTAATTAATTTTCCAGACGTTTTACTGATCTCTTTTAATCCATTCAGTGAACGATGATTAACAAAAAAACCAACTAAAAACATCAGAATAAATAAAAATATCAGAAAGAAAAGAAGCCTAATATGATACGCAGTAGAAACCAAATTTTTCCCTTCGATTTTCCAGCCAAACATCCTGAGGATTCCAGTGAACATCATTGCAATAAGCCCCGAAGTAAAGCCAACATTATACAAAGAAAAACCTTGATGAAATGTTAGAATATGAGAAGCTAAAGGAGGTAAAATCAAGCCGATAAAAATTCCTACTAAGTAACCTAATGGAATCGAATAGATTAAAGGTAACGAAATACCGAATGTAAGATAGCTAATAATAGGGGATAAGGCACTGCCAAATAAGCTAACGACGATAAACTGTGAAAAAGGTTTTTTTACAATTTTTGCATAAAATAGTCCGCCAATAATGATCGGAATCGAATTATATAAATTTTTTCCAAAAAAAGAACACCCAGAAACAGTAAATAATGCTGCAATCATAGGCCCGTTGATTGGTATTTTTTCTTTTTTAGCTAGTAAAACGCTGATCAAAGTAAGCAAACCGCTGTTGACAAAAGCACTGCCAAAGGTTCCAAGTTCAATATAATCAGTCAACAAGTTACTAGGTGAGGTCAAAATACGTGACATTCCTGACCATAAGATCCCTTGTGGTTCACTGAACAATCCAATAACAATTAAAATGAAACAATAGCCTATCAGAAAATAATAGCTAAAATTTTTTTCTTTCAAGTTTGACTGTTTTTTATCTGTATGTAAAAAAAGTGTCTGGCTATCATTTTTAGCCATAAAAAAATACCCCCGTTATCTATCATTAACTTAACTATAGCCTTTATAGCGTTCATTGGTCAATGATATTTCAACAAAGTTTTCAAAATTATCAGCTTTTTTCAAGATAGTGGTAATTATTGAAAAAATAAGGCGTTAAAAGAGTGTAAAATGAGTACTAGTAACCAGTAAAATGGATAAAGGTAACCGATAAAGGAGTGATTTTTTTGGTTAGAAAAAAAGTATACAAAAAACAACATATTTTAGCAGCTGCTCAAGAGCTATTGATTGAACAAGGATTTTCAGCAATCACTGCGCGAAATGTAGCTGAGTATATGGGAATTTCAACTCAACCTATTTATCTTGAATTCAAAAGTATGGAAGAATTAAAATTGACATTATTAAAAACAACTCATAAACATTTGGAAGCCAAATTCTTATCTAAGACGCAAACAGCAAATCAGATTGTTGATTTCGGATTAAATTATATCGATTTAGCAACTTCAAACAGCAAATTGTACATATCTTTATATATAGATCAACATTCGTACGGTCAAGAGTTACGTGAATTATCATTTTTAGCGTTTCAACAATCACTTCAAAAAGAAGAGAGATACGCAACCGCTACCAAAGAGCAACTTGAGCAGCTGCATTTAGATTTATGGATTGTTGTCACCGGAATAGCCTCGTTAAGTCTTTCTGGAATAGTAGATAGAACACCAGAGCAACTAAAGGTGATTTTTGAAACAATTGAACAAAATTGTACTATTTAACTAAAACAGTTGAACTAGATTGCCTTTTGGTTGATTTAGCTCAACTGTTTTTATATTTTTATATAAAGACGATCGCAGTATAACTAGCATCTATTTACAGCGACCGAGAAGTTTCTAAGCCAAAAGTATTAAATGAATGTCATGAATTCGACTGATTTATTTTGTTTCCTTTACTGCTAAAATAAGTTTATTAAATGAAACATGGAGGAAATAATGTGAAAACAATCAAAGCATTCGTTGTACTTATTCTACTTGGAGGAGCTGCTCTTTTCGGAGCAACAGTATATACAAATAATCAATCAGATGAGCTTTCTGGAACAATTGATCAGCTGAACCCACTTGTTAGCAAAGGGGAGGTATATGTTAAAACCAAAAAGGCAGATCAAATTATTGAACATGGCATTACGATCTATACACAAGAAGCTGTAAACAAGGATGGGAAAAAAAGAGCGATCACCTTTAAAGCAGATCATGAATTGATCACCGACCGTTACCTGAAAATATACAATAAAGGTGCGCACGTAGAGACGTACGAAGAGGTTTCTAGAGAAGCAGTTCCAGAGAAAGCATTGCAACTAATAGATTAAATAATAAAAAGACTGCATATATAATCCGACAAATGTCTCGATTATATATGCAGTCTTTTCTGTAATCAATTTGTTCAAATAGCCTGAGGTATAAAGTCAATTGTACATAAATCATTATAATGAAAATGAATCGTTGCCTTAATACGGCCATCTTCAATTAATTTTTGTGCAGTGTCTTTTACGTCTTCTTGGTCAAATTGCTGAAAATTGATTACCTTTGCTACGAAATGAGGAGCTTTCCGACTGGAAGCCTCAAGGATGAGCGTTTCTACTCGTGGATTGAACGTCATTAGCTTTCACCTCTTTTGTTAACAGTAACACTTTATTCGTAAATTGGATAGTCATTTCACTGTAGTATGAGGATATGGAAAGAAATAGTTTCACAATCTGTTTGGCTAATCGTTTGTTCTATAGGATGAAAAAGCATTATAACTTTTTAACACAGTTAGCTTTTTATGAGAAGAATCAGTTAGTTTTTGTAGTTCATAGATATTTTTTTGCTCGAAATGATGATTCCAAATCAACATCTTTTTTAATAAATGGAGAGAAGGTTGGTAATGTGCTTTTTCTTGCTTTGCGATTTGTTTGATATAGCGACTAAGGATTCGGTACACTCGAATAGAATAGGGAGGTAGCAATAAAAAAATAATATCAGCAGAATCTATTGCAGCCTTGATCCAGTCTTTCGTAGTAGTACCTTCGATAATCCAACGATCATTTGTTAAAATTACTTGTAATTTTTTTGAGGATTCTTCTTCAGAATATGGTTTATCTCCTGAGGGGTGTCGATTCCAAATTAAATTGTCTAGTTCATAATAAGGAACAGCAATTTTAGCAGACAATTGCTTGGCAAATGTCGTTTTTCCACTACCAACAGGACCTACAATCATTATTTTATTCAATTTAAACCTTCATGAAGAAAAAAAGAATGGCAACGAAGCACCATTCTTTTAACGTTTTACTTTTTTGCTTCCTGTAAAATGTTGATTTTTTCTATTTTAATATCTTTAACTGGAACGCTCTTTTCAGAACCAGATTCATTCATTTTTGTTTCAGTATCACTGATTTTGTTCACAATATCCATCCCTTTGATGACTTGTCCAAACACGGAGTAGTTAAAATCTAGGGCTGGTGTTCCACCATTTTTATATGCTTCGATAATTTTTTCAGGATACTCGTCTTTAAGCAGACCATCTGATTTATTCTCCTCATTTTGAACAATATAGAATTGACTTCCTTGTGTTTTATCCGTTACAGGACCGCCAGTTCTTGCCATTGCTAAAGCACCATTTAAGTGGTAAAGATTTGGTGAAATTTCTGGAGCAAATTCTTCATTCCAAATGCTCTCGCCACCAGTTCCATCACCTTTTGGATCACCACTTTGAATCATAAAGTCTTTCACGATTCGATGGAATGTTACATTGTCGTAATAACCATCTTTTGCATGTGTCATAAAGTTTTCAACTGCTTTTGGTGCATATTTTGGAAATAATTTGATTTCAATTGTTCCTTCAGTTGTGACCATTTCTACTAAATCTTCATCTTCACCGATAGTTTCTGACAACTGTGGTAAGTCTAATGCATTTAAATCGACCGATTCAGACGTCTTTGTTTCAGTAGCAGAAGAATCCGCTGATTTTTTCTCATTCTTAGGCCCGCAAGCTGCAAATAAGAGTAATGAAGTTACAAGCGCTGTAGCAGCAATGAATTTTTTTGTTTTCATAAGGTTAAGTCTTCCTTTCAAAAATAGGTACAATTCATAATAACAAATCCTTTATAGAACCGCTAGTCAAAACGGAAAATTTTTAAGATTTACAAAAGGTGTAGACCACTTTTTTTTATTCTGCTATAATGAAAATGGATACATTATAATCAATACAAATCTTAGGAGGCAGTAATAATGGGAAAATTAGGTATTTCTATTTATCCAGAACGTTCAACTTTTGAAAAGGACAAAGCATATCTCGATTTAGCACACAAGTATGGATTTAAACGTGTTTTTACAAGTTTACTTCAAATTACAGACGATAAAGAAAAGGTCTTGGCGGAGTTTAAAAAAGTTGTGGATTATGCTAATAGTCTAGGGATGGAAGTGATGGTGGACATTAATCCTGCCTTATTTGAACAATTAGATATCTCTTATGATGATTTGTCATTCTTTGATGATATGGGCGCTTATGGGGTACGTTTAGATGTTGGTTTTACTGGCGCAGAAGAAGCAAAAATGACACGTAATCCATATGGAATCAAAATCGAAATCAACATGAGTACTGGCACTAGCTATGTCGATAATATTATGAGCTATTCACCAAACACGGATAACTTATTGGGATCACATAATTTTTATCCACATCGTTATTCTGGATTGGGATACGATCATTTTGTTTTCTGTTCTGAAAAATTCAGAAAATATAATTTAAATACAATGGCTTTTGTTAATTCACATGACGCTACATTTGGTCCTTGGCCAACTCAAGATGGACTATGCTCTTTAGAAGATCATCGTGATTTAGAAATCGCAACACAAGTGAAACATCTTGTCTTAACTGGTTTGATCGACGATATTTTGATAGGTAATGCCTATGCTTCAGAAGCTGAATTAAAAGCCATGGCGGATGCATTCAACGCAGAATATCCTTCAATAAAAGTGGATACTGCGTCAGATATCACTGCTGATGAAAAAGAAGTATTGTTTACTAGTCTGCATAGCTATCGTGGTGATCGTTCTGAATATATTTTACGTTCTACGATGACACGTATTCACTTTAAAGACTGCGATTTCCCAGCTCATAATACAAAAGATATGACGAAAGGGGACGTATTAATCGATAATGTTGATTATGGACAATATAAAGGCGAAACACAAATTGCCTTAAAGCCAATGAAAAATGATGGACGTGTAAACGTTGTGGGTCGTATTTCAGAAGATGAGCTATTTTTATTAGACTTTTTGAAACCATGGTCTAGTTTTAAATTGATCGAAAATAAAAAATAATAGTAAAAATGAGCACAAGCTGAAATGATCTTCATTTTAACTTAGGCTCATTTTTTCTTTCTTAAGATTTTACCTAAAGTCTACTTTACAACTCTTTTTTCGATAAAATGGAAAGAAACGAGGTGAAACACATGGAAAAAGAATTAAGCATTTTGCTAACCAAGCTTCAAGGGATTGCTCAAACTGGAAAAAGATATGGAAAAGATGTCTTTGATCAAGAACGTTACGAAGAACTGTCTCAAGTAACGAAACAGCTGATGGCATGTCTTTATCCAACTGTCACAAAGCGAGAAATAGAGATTTTAGTTGACCGAGATGAAGGATACGCAACACCAAAAGTTGATGTTCGAGCGGTTGTATTCAATCAAGAAGGAAAGCTATTATTAGTGAAGGAGAAGAGTGATCACTCTTGGGCATTACCCGGCGGCTGGGCCGACATTGGCTACTCACCTAAAGAAATTGCAGAAAAAGAAACGCTGGAAGAAGCTGGAATCACTGTTAAAGCAAAACGCTTAATTGCAGTATTGGATAAAGCTAAACACCCCTATCCGCCAGCCTTAACATATGTTTATAAATTTTTTATTCGCTGTGAACCTCTTGCGGGCACTATTCAAACAGGAATCGAAACAAGTGATGTTGGCTATTTTTTACTTTCAGAAATTTACACCCTTTCTTTATCAAAAGAGCGTACGATTATGGAGAATTATCAGATGATTTTTGCTGATTATCAAAAAGAAAAGAATGAAATAGTTTGTGATTAATATTGCGAAAACTCCTATAAAACATTATACTATTAAAGATTTGAAAAAAATCTGCATCATTTGTCAGTGAAATTGATACGAAATAAACGACATAGATGCTTTTTAACAAGGAGTAATTGGATGAATCGTGTAGTAAAAATCTTAATCGCTTTGGTGGTACTAATCGTTATCGTTTTGTTAGGAGCAGGAATGTACTTCTATAATTATGCAGTAGTTCCCTCACAAAAAGATTTTCTGGCTGGAGATACACCAGGAACAGATGTTGAAACGAAAAAGCCAGAAGAAAAATGGTTTCAAAATGAACATAATCGTTCTTATTGGGATTTGACCTCTAAAGACGGCTTAAAACTGAAAGCCATCTATCTACCTGCTGAAGCAAAAACTGATAAAAATGTTATTATGGCACATGGCTATATGGGGAGTGCTGAAACAATGGCAAGTTTTGCAAAAATGTATCACGACTGGGGTTATAACGTGTTAGTGCCAGATGCTCGTGGGCATGGTGAGAGTGAAGGAGATTATATTGGCTTTGGCTGGCCTGAAAGAAAAGATTATCTTCAGTGGATCGATAAAGTTATAACTGAAAATGGTAAAGAAGCCCAAATCACGTTATATGGCATTAGTATGGGTGGTGCTACCGTTATGATGACAAGTGGTGAAACGTTACCTAACAATGTCAAAGCAATCGTCGAGGACTGTGGTTACTCAACGGTCAATAGCGAACTTGCTTATCAATTAAAAGATATGTTTAATTTACCTTCGTTCCCATTAGTGCCAGTTACAAGTATGATCACTAAAATTCGTGCAGGCTATTTCTTTGGTGAAGCCAGTTCTGTTGCACAATTGAAGAAAAATACGCTTCCGATGTTGTTTATTCATGGTGATGCGGATAAGTTTGTTCCGTTTGAAATGCTGGATGACGTCTATAATGCTACAAATGGGCCAAAAGAGAAATATGTTGTTTCAGGTGCTGCACATGCTAAAGCCTTTACAGTCGATCCTAGAACCTATCAAGAAACAGTTGCAGCCTTTTTAAAAAAATATGTAAATTGACAATTATCGTCATTCAGTTGAAAAACTGGATGATGATCTTTTTTAATGCAAAATTTTCCTTATTTTGCCTAAAACTTCATTCTAACAATCTATTCTTATTAATTTTATGATTTTACTATACATAAGCTAGAATTCTTTGATATGATAATAAATAGAAATGAGGTAAAATAGATGGAAGAACAAATCATTGACTACTTGCATTTTTTACAAATAGAACGAGGCCTTTCTCTTAATACTAGGAAGAGCTATGAACGAGACTTAAACAAATATTTGGCATTTTTAAAAAATCAAAAAATCGATACTTGGCAGCTAATTGATCGCTATATAGTCATGGAATACTTACAACAGTTACATAATGAAGATAACTCATCAGCAACTATTATTCGCATGATTTCAAGTTTAAGAGGGTTTCACCAATTCTTAAGACAAGAACGAATCACCGACCATGACCCTATGCAACATATTGATTCTCCTAAAAAAGCGCAAAAACTTCCTAGTACACTTTCGGTCGAAGAAGTTACTTTATTGATTGAAACACCAGATACAACGAAACCTTTAGGGATAAGAAATCGGACGATCCTAGAAGTAATGTATGCAACAGGACTACGTGTCAGTGAATTAGTAGACTTGAAAATAGGTGATTTACACTTATCGATTGGCTTGTTGCAAACGATTGGTAAAGGAGACAAAGAACGCATCATTCCGTTAGGAGATTACGCAATTCAATGGATCGAAAAATACATGGAAGAAGCACGACCTATTTTGATCAAAAAAAATCAAAAAGAGACCCGCTTATTTGTGAATCATCATGGGAAACCATTATCACGTCAAGGTGTTTGGAAAAATCTAAATCAAATTGTCCAAACTGCTGGAATCACTAAGAATATCACTCCTCACACACTCCGACATAGCTTTGCAACACATCTATTAGAAAACGGCGCCGATTTGAGAATCGTTCAGGAACTTTTAGGACATGCGGATATCTCGACGACACAAATTTATACTCATATTACGAAACAGCGAATGGCAGATGTTTATAAGCAACATTTCCCTAGAGCTTAATAATCAAAAAGCGAAAAGAAGGTGAGATCATGTTAAACTATTATCGAAAAGAGCAACGGAAGATTGCGCTCGGCTTATTGAGCTTTCATCAAAAAATGACAGAATACCAGTCGCTTTTAAAAGAACTTGATATGTATGAATCAGAAGAGAATTTACATCTACTTTTTTGGGTTCCGACCGGTGAACAAAATATTCAAGGAATCATTGGATTTGAAATAGAAACGTCTGAAGAGATGATAATACATGACATATCGATCAATCCTTCTTTTAGAGGTGAAAAATTTGGATTTGATTTGCTGGACGAAGTGGTAAAATTATATCCTGAAACAAAAGTTTACGGGACTTTGGCCACATCTAATTATTTATCTAAGTGGAAAGAACACAACACTTGATTTTTATGGTAAACTAAAGAGCTGAAAAAGAAAGTTGGATGAACTTGCAGGAAATTAATGTAAAATTAGATGTATTTGAAGGACCGCTGGATCTTCTTTTACATTTGATTCAAAAATTGGAAATCGATATTTATGATATTCCAATCGCTGCCGTAACAGAACAGTATATGACCTATATCCATACAATGAAAACATTGGAGTTAGAAATTGCTGGTGAATATTTAGTGATGGCAGCCACATTGATGGCAATTAAAAGTAAAATGCTCTTACCAAAGCAAGAGTTGGAAATGACAGAAGACGATGAAATTCTCGATGGCGAAGATCCGCGAGATGCTTTAGTTGCCCAGTTATTAGAATATCGTAAATTTAAATATGCGGCTGGTCTATTGCATGAAAAAGAGTCGGAAAGAAGTCTTTATTACACGAAAGAGCCGATGGATATTGATGAATATAAAGAGGACAACCCGTTATTAGAACCAAACCAATTAAATACAATTGATTTATTTTTAGCTTTTCATGCGATGTTGGAAAAGAAAAAAGGTCGCCAACCGGTAGAAACAACTGTTACTGGTGATGATGTGTCAATCGAAGAAAAAATTACAACGATTGCTAATAAAATGGCTCGACTCGACCGAGATACCCCGATAAACTTTGAATCGTTTTTCACAACGTATTCTAAGCAAGAAGTTGTGACCACTTTTATGGCTTTATTGGAATTGATGAAAAAAGGTCGCATTCATGTAGAGCAAGAAGACAATTACAGTACAATTTTATTATACAATAGATCTGAAGAGATTGAATCAAGTACGGAGGAAACAGCGTGACCACAGTTAGTCAAATCGAAGCGATTCTATTTGTTGTTGGTGAAGAAGGAATTGGATTAGAAGAATTATCTTTTCTATTAGGATTATCTACTGCCAAAACATACGAAGCATTGACCGCTTTAAAAGAACGCTATGAATCAGATAAACAAACCGCATTAAATATTTTAGAAGTCGGCAATCACTTTATATTGTCTACTAAAAAAACATTTGCGCCGTTACTCAAAAAATATGCGCAATCACCTATCTCAAATTCTCTATCTCAAGCTGCTCTTGAAACCTTGTCAATCGTGGCGTACAAGCAACCCATTTCAAGAGTAGAAGTAGATGAGATTAGAGGCGTGCAGTCAGCAGGTTCGATGCAAAAACTTGTTGCTCGTCAACTCATTGAAGAAAAAGGCCGGGTGGACGGACCTGGTCGAGCCATTTTGTATGGAACAACTGCTTATTTCATGGATTATTTTGGGTTGAAAAACTTAGAGGAGTTACCGGATATCCAGCAAATGGAAGAAGAAATCGCTGAAGAGTTACCTTTAGACCTCTTTTTCGACCGTTACAAAGAATTAAATGAAGAAGATGCAACAACGGACACAAACGAATCGGAGGAAAAAAACTAGATGGAAAGACTTCAAAAAGTAATTGCGCATGCAGGAATCGCATCACGCAGAAAAGCAGAAGAGTATATCGTCAATGGACGTGTGAAAGTAAATGGTAAAATCGTTCGTGAATTAGGCACGCAAGTCGGAAAAAGCGACAAAGTCGAAGTAGACGATGTGCCGATTTATAAAGAAGAATATGGGTATTATCTTTTTTACAAACCAAAAGGGGTCATTTCTGCTGTTTCTGATGATAAAGGTAGAAAAGTTGTTACAGATTTTTTCTCTCACATCAAAGAACGGATTTATCCTGTCGGTCGATTGGATTATGATACATCGGGCTTGTTATTGTTAACAAATGACGGTGAATTTTCGCAAAAATTAACCCATCCAAGCCATGAAATTGATAAAGTGTATGTTGCAAAAGTAAAGGGATTAGCGAAAAAACATGATTTACTTCCATTAACTAAAGGAATGAAGATCGAAGGCTATAAAACAGCACCCGCGGCTTTTGAGATTATATCTGTTGACCTTAAGACAAATACAAGTATTGTAGAGTTAACAATACACGAGGGACGCAATCACCAAGTGAAAAAAATGTTGCAAGCAGTGGGCTACCCTGTTCAAAAATTAAAAAGAGAAAAATATGGTGATCTCACCTTAAAAGGACTACGTCCAGGTGAATATCGTAATTTGAATAAAAAAGAAATTAGTGTACTCTTGAATCAATCAAAATAAGCATATGTTAAAGAGTATCGGCTAGCAATATAGTCTAATTTAGGCTGAGCAACAAAATGGATCGATTATTTTGTTGTTCAGTTTATTTAATTTTCAGATTCAGCTGAAAAACTAAAAGATTGCTTTTTTGTAATATCATTGTATAATGAACTTGTACAAAAATTTAATAAAGGTTCGTCTTCAGGGGCAGGGTGAAATTCCCGACCGGTGGTTATAGTCCACGACCTACTTCATTTGAAGTGGCTGAATTGGTGAAATTCCAATACCGACAGTAAAGTCTGGATAAAGAAGATAGGGCTTATTTGAATTGGCATTTTTCAGATAAGATAACTCTACTCTATTTTCCCTGTTGGAAAATAGAGTTTTTGCTGTGAATCACTACGACTGGCTTCGCCAGAGTAGATGATGAACAGTACTTGGCGAGCGTAGCCGAGCGAAGTGACCATACAAAAGAATCACAACCAGTTAGCTAACATTTCAAGAAATACGTGTTGAAAGGCATCATCAGAGTAGATGATGAACAGTACTTGCCGAGCGAAGTGACCATACAAAAGAATCACAATCAGTTAGCTAACATCTCAAGAAATACGTGGTTGAAAGGCATCATCAGAGTAGATGATGAACAGTACTTCTCAGAGCTAACATTCATACTAAAATACTGAAAAACTAAAAATGAGTGACTCTTTGGCACAATACACGCTCAATGGCTGTTGAACATTAGCCAAACAAACACAGCAAATCAAGAAGAATCAACTGAAAAAGTCAATTTAGAAAAGTTCGTTTGAAGATGGGTCCTTAACAGGAGGATTTCATATGCGGAACAACAAGGTACAAAAAATGGTAAGTGTAGCAATGTTAGCAGCAATCGGTGTCGTTTTACAATTTGTGGCATTTCCGATCATCCCTACTTTCAATTTTTTGAAAATCGATTTTAGTGATATTCCAGTGATGATCAGTATGTTTTTATTTGGACCATTAGCAGGAATTACAACAGCTTTTATTCGATCACTATTGCATCTATTCACTACAGGAGCATCACCGCAAAATTTAGTAGGAGATGTAGCGAGCTTTTTCGCAACAACTGTTTTCACCTTACCAATGTATTATTTTTTCAAGCGGGGAAGTAATAAGCTTTCCAACAAAGTATTAGGGGTTTTAACTGGGATCATCGCTTTGACAGTCTTTATGAGTGTAGCGAATTACTTTGTGATCACACCAATTTACTTAAAATTATTTGGCGCATCTGCTAGTGAGTACTTACAAATGTCTTTAGCGAAATATGTGACAATCGGTATTTTGCCCTTTAATTTGATTAAAGGAGCAATCGTAAGTGCTGTTTTTTTAGTTCTTCATGCCAAACTTTTACCATGGCTTACTAGAAAACAATATCAGCTAGGGAATAAAAATACGCTAATCAAATAACTTAATAATAAAATAAGGAAAGCGAGGCTGAGACAGAAGTGTTTAATCACGAGAAATAAGAAGGGATTCACGAAAATTGATCTTCAAATTTTTGTGAATTTCAGCTTTTTTCCAAAGGGATTGCTTCTGCTCCCACCGTTTATCCGGATTCTGTGTGAGTGGGATATGACTCAAAGAGTTATGTCCCACTCACGTTTTTTTAGGATCAAGTCAAAATCGTCTATCTCTTAGAGCATTTCTGATAAAATAGAAATGACGAAAAATTGGAGGGGAACTAAAAATGAAAAAATGGCAAAAAAGAGTACTTTGGCTAATCGGAGTCATTGCTGCGTTGATTCTAGTTGCACTTTTCTATATTAAAACGATTACCTACACGCCTACGACAGCTGCTATAGAGAGTGCGGAAAAAGCAACTGTCGAAAATGGAACTTTGGCTTTTAAAGGTGATCAAGAAAAGCCAGCTCTGATTTTTTATCAAGGCGCATTGGTTGAAAATACAAGCTACAGTATTTGGGCTAAAAAAGTAGCTGAGGCAGGTTTTTCTGTTTATCTGGTAAAAGAGCCGTTAAACCTTGCTGTTTTAGGTCAAAATAAAGCAGAAACGATCATTCAAAGCAATCATCTGACGAGTTACGTGATAGGTGGACATTCTCTTGGCGGAGTTATGGCTAGTCGCTTCGCAGCCGAACAAATGAAGGATAATGAATTGAAAGGGGTCTTTTTTTTAGCAAGCTATCCAGATGAAAAGGGGAGTTTGAAATCTTTTCAAGGCCAAGTTCTTTCATTAACAGGCTCTAAAGATGGTGTTTTAAATTGGGATGCGTATAACAAAGCTAAAAAATATTTACCTGAACAAACAATGTATCACGAAATTTCAGGAGGCAATCATGCTGGATTCGGTAGTTATGGTGAACAAAAAGGGGATAAATCTGCGCAAGTAAGTAACGATGAGCAACAAGAATGGATAGCGTATCAACTTATTGAATGGCTGAAAACAATCAACTAAAACACTGAGAAGAGAACTTCTGTATCTTAGGAGGTTCTCTTCTCAGTGTTTTATCCCATAAATTATTCGCTTTTCTTTATTTTTCATCGATCTCTATTGCACGAACAGGACATTTGCGGTACGCTGTTAACGCATTGTTTCTTTCTTTTTCAGGAACAAATTCTTGATAAGCAGAATGATCATTTTTTAAAATGACGATACCATCGTCATTATAATCAAAAATTTCTGGTGCATACACTTGGCATAATCCACAGGCAATACACTTTTCAGGTATTATTTTACATAACATATAAGCACATCCTATTCTATCATTGAAAGAGGTGAAGAGATGAAACCCACCTTTATTTTAGCGTTGTTACAACATGGATACAAGGTAAGAACATCAACTTTGTATCACTTATTAAAAGGCAAACGCACAAGTTCAGTGTTACTCTATGGTTTTTTATATGAAAATTTACGTTTTTTTCAATTCACTCCCGACTTGTCTGAAAGTAAATTTAATCAACTAATAACTCGTTTAATCGAGCAAAAACTACTCTACCAAACATCTGACGATAAAGTGCAGATTACGGCGCAGGGTGAGATGCTAGTTCAAGCTGCTGATAAAGATTTTTCACAGATCGATAATTACCGTTTCGGTAAAACCGATGAAGCAATTTGGCGCTTATTACAGTTCACTGTACAGGTCGTTTCTCATCTATCCTATGTAAATAAAGCCTACATTCCACTAGAACAATCGCCATTGTATCAAAAGCAAGTGAAAATGTACATAAAATCAATGCCTAAATCACTACTGATCAAAAATGTTAAAGAAGAATGGCATTACATTTTTTCTTGTTTAGGCCGAAAAGATGCCAATTTTTTTGCGCAACAATTTTCTGGCTATGAACGAACAGGTAAAGCTTCTTTTCAATTGATGGAGTCCAGACAGAAAGCGTTTGAACAGTTCTTGATCAAAAAAGCAAAGTTACATCATTTACTATTTGTGATGGAGCAGCTACCAGAACGCAGTTTCCTAAAAAGATTGGTTGCACCGCTGATCAATCAAAATGAAAATAAAAGTATGGCAGAAACTAGGATGTATTTAAAAACAGAAAGTTCACTAGAAATATTAGCGCAACAAAGGGGCATAAAAGTCAGCACGATCAAAGATCATTTAATGGAATTGGCGTTGACCAACGATTTTCCTTTTGAGCGATTTATATCAAATAAGACTGGTCGCATACTAGCTGAGCAGTCAAAGCCTTATCAGGAATGGGAGTATCGAACGATCAAAAATATTTTTCCAGAACTAGACTACTTCGAATTTCGTTTGTATCAAATTCAAAAACTTCGGGAAGAAAGAGAATATAGCTAATGAAGATTGATTTAGAGCAATTATTATATGATAAATTTGGTTTCAGTAGCTTTAAACCAGGGCAAAAAGAAGTAATTGAACATTTGTTGGAAAAACACGACACGCTAGCCGTTTTACCAACAGGTACAGGCAAATCTTTATGTTATCAAATGGTGGGACAACTTGTCCAAGGAACAGTTATTATTGTTTCACCATTGCTGTCTTTGATGGAAGATCAAGTAATTCAATTACAAAAAAAAGGCGAAAACCGTGTGATTGCTTTAAATAGCAGTCTTTCATTTTTAGAAAAGCAATATGTATTGAATCATTTAAGTGAGTATAAATTTATTTTGATCAGTCCAGAAACACTCACACAAAAAGAGGTTCGCAACAAAATAGCGAACGTGAATATTGCCTTATTTGTAATTGATGAAGCCCATTGTGTGTCACAATGGGGAGTCGATTTTAGACCCGAATATACGAAATTGGCTAAAATACAGGAAGAATGCGGTTTTCCATTAACCTTAGCATTGACTGCGACGGCAACACCTAATGTAAAAAAAGAAATCCTCAAACAAGTATTTACTCAGCAAAAGGCTGTTTGTGAAGTGGTTTTCTCTGTGGATCGGCCTAACATTGGATTGATCGTCAATCGAACACTAGAAAAAAATGAGACGCTGCTTTCATACGTAACACAGTTGAAAAGCAAGGGAATCGTTTATTGTGCCACAAGGAAAAACACCGAAAAGATCAATCAACTGATTAATGAACAAACCGATTTGAAGTCTGCTTTTTATCATGGCGGCTTGACAACAAATGAACGGAGTTTGTTACAGCAACAATTTGTATCGAATCAATTAGATGTTCTTTGTGCAACAAATGCTTTTGGCATGGGCATCGATAAACCGGATGTCCGTTTTGTTATCCATTATGATTGTCCTGATAGTCTAGAAAATTATGTTCAGGAAATTGGGCGCGCCGGGCGAGATCAACAACCTAGCATTGCGGTTTTGCTTTATCAAAAAGGGGATGAATCGATTCACTATTATTTCCAGTCAGAAAGTCGGCTTGATCGCACGCTTTTAAATGATTTAGCAGTAAACCAAACAGAAGATACAAAAAAAATAATGCCAGAACTGAATGAAATTCAACAAAAATGGCTGCAGGGATATTTGGAAAAGGAATATACTATTGAGGAACTAGAACAGAGATTATTAAGAAAAGAGAAAGAACGTCAACAGCAGTTAAATGTTATGCTAAACTACATTAAAGAAGAAAAATGCCGTCGCACCTTTATTCAGAGGTATTTTTCTGAGGAGGTCACGAAATCATCACCAGAAAGTTGTTGTGATTGTTGTGGCTTATCCTTTGACAACTTCAAACGACAGATAGTACAATCACCAGAAGAAAAAGAAATCCCCGAACAATGGGAGGACATTTTGATAAGATTATTTAAAGAATAAAAATAATCTTTTTTTAGACTGCAGTTGATAAAAAGCTGTGGTATAATAGCAAACGAGAGAATTTTAGGAGGAACGATACGTGAGTAAAAAAGATAATAGAAAACCATCAGGTGCACGTGAACCTTGGGAGCAGTCAATCTATGATACAGATAAAAATACTGGGGGTTCCCGCTCAGAAAAACGTCAACAAAAAAAAGGGAATACGGTTTTCCTAACAATTTTAGTTATCTTATTACTGTTGATCATTACTCTGCCTGTCGGAACATACCTTTATGTGATGAGAGATAAACCGAGTGATAACAAACAAGCGAGTCAACCATCTTCTTCTGTTGTTGTTCAATCATCAACAAAAGAAAGTTCGGAACAACCATCATCAAGTACGTCACAAGAAGTTTCAGAGTCAAGCAATAGTGGAGTAGAAGAGACAACACCAACAAGTTCAGTAGAAGAGGCAGCAGCCTACACAGAGGTACTCAATGGTGAAGGACCAAATCAAGTTGCGACAAGAAATGGTATCTCAACTGAAGAATTATTACAATTAAATGGCTTGGGCTTGGATTCTGTATTACAACCTGGGCAATCACTACGTGTCAAATAACAATCAAGCAACAGTTGACTGATTACTTTTAAGGGTCTGAAACAAAACAATCAACGTTTTGTACCAGACTCTTTTACTATGTGACAAATAAAGGAGTTCAACATGAAAAAGATAAGCATTGCAATCGATGGACCAGCCTCTTCAGGAAAAAGTACAGTAGCGAAGATATTGGCTAAAAAATTAGGTTATATTTATTGTGATACAGGAGCAATGTATCGGGCATTGACCTATTTAGCAATTACAAAAAATATTGATTTTGAAGATGAAAAAGCACTAGTTGATCTGTGCCTTGAGCATAGGATTTCATTTGAGCAGACGGAAAAAGAACAATTAGTTTTCATTGATGGTGAGCAAGTTACAGAAGCTATCAGACAACCTGATGTGACGAACGCTGTTTCGATCGTTGCAAAACATGGTGCTGTACGAGCAAAAATGGTTGAACTGCAGCAAATGATTGGACGCGCAGGTGGTGTTGTGATGGACGGACGAGATATCGGTACAGCGGTACTGCCGGATGCAGAAGTCAAAATATTCTTAGTCGCTAGTGTGATTGAACGTGCGCAAAGACGTTACAAAGAAAATCAAGAAAAAGGAATCTCAACTGATTTTGAGACCTTAAAGAAAGAAATCGAACAACGTGATTATCTTGATTCAACGAGAAAAGTATCTCCTTTAAAACAAGCAGTTGATGCTGTTAAAATCGATACGACTGGGATGGGCATCGAGGAAGTTGTCAAAGCGATTGAAGAGATTATTTCAACCAAAAACTAAATGCTTTGTTCTAATTAACTTGCAATCAAGAAAGTATGACTCAAGTAAAAGTTATACTTTCTTTGTCTTAAAGCAAGAAAATCTCCTCTTATTTGCAAGAAAAAAAAGAAAATGAGAGAAATCGCTTTATTTTTCTTGCAAAATCCCTTACTATTAAAGGAGTAGGTCAGTTTTTTACGAATTTTTTGGTGGCATAGGAGGATAAGTATTCATGACAGAAGACAAAAAAGTGGAAATCAGCAATGAAACAATGGAAGATGCAATGAACAGTTTTCAAGAAGTGAGTGTTGGCGACATTGTAAAAGGTGAAGTGCTAGCAGTCGAAGACAAACAAGTAATTGTTGGAATTGAAGGTGCTGGCGTTGAAGGTGTGGTACCAGCAAAAGAATTATCTACGACACAAGTTGAAGATATCAATGAATTAGTGAGTGTTGGTGATACTTTAGAATTAGTTGTCATCACTTCAATTGGTAAAGATAAAGAGAATGGCAGCTATTTACTATCTAAACGTCGTTTAGATGCTAAAAAAGTTTGGGAAGAAATCGAAAAAGACTTCCAAGCAGGCAAAATCATCGAAGCGCCCGTTACAAACGTTGTAAAAGGCGGTTTAGTGGTTGATGTTGGTGTCCGCGGATTTGTTCCGGCATCAATGGTAGAAGATCATTTTGTCGCTGATTTTTCTGAATACAAAGGTCAAACCTTGACATTCAAAATCATTGAGATCGAACCTTCAGAAAATCGTTTAATTTTATCTCATAAAGCGGTTGTTGCAGCAGAGAAAAATTCTAAGAAGAAAGATATCTTAGCAACTCTTCATGATGGAGATGTTGTTGACGGAAAAGTTGCTCGCTTAACTGATTTTGGTGCGTTTATTGATCTAGGCGGCATCGATGGGTTAGTTCATGTTTCTGAAATTGCTCATCAACACGTCGGTAAACCAAGTGACGTGTTAACAGTAGGGGATGATGTAAAGGTTAAGATTCTCTCAATCAATCCAGATGAAGAACGTGTTTCTCTATCAATCAAAGAAACTTTAGCTGGTCCATGGGAAGATATCGAAAACAAAGCAGCTGTCGGATCTGTTCTTGATGGAACAGTGAAACGTTTGACTAGCTTTGGGGCATTTGTTGAAGTATTTCCTGGTGTGGAAGGTTTGGTGCACATTTCTCAAATTTCACATAAACACATTGCAACACCACACGAAGTGTTACAAGAAGGCGATGTAGTTCAAGTGAAAGTCTTGGAAGTTAATCCGGATGAACATCGGATTGCATTGAGTATTAAAGCGTTAGAAGCAAAACCTGAATCGCAAGAAGAACCAAAAGATGTGCAAGAATATGAGTTGCCAGAAGAAAATACTGGCTTCACAATGGGCGATATCTTAGGTGAGGCTTTAAAATCACAAGAGTCTGATTCAGAATGATTTGAATGAAATCAAATGGAACGAAGGGGAACCTTCGTTCTTTTTTGTTGCTTAGATAATAGTAAAATGGCTTGACTAAGCAGGTTTAGTCAAGCCATTTTACTCGATGATTAATTATAAATTACGCGCAAATCAGCTGGAGTATGCTCTCCTCGATAATATTTACGAAACTGATGAGGAGATTGTCCTACTTTTTTCTTAAATAATTTACTAAAATAGGTAGAATCAATGTAACCTACTGTTCCAGAAATTTCAGTAATAGATTCCTCAGTTTTCATCAATAGTTGTTTTGCTTTTTCAATTCGATAAGCAGTGAGATAGTCAATAAAATTCATACCAACTGCCTCTTTAAAGAAGCGGCTGACATAATGACGGTTTAAATGCATAATATCCGCTAATGTCGTCAAGTTGATCTCTTCATTATAGTGGTCATGAATATAATCCAAGATCGTATTGATTTGTTCTTTCGCTAAAACAGTTGGTTTATTGCTAAAGACATCCATTAAAGAGACTTGATTAAGAGCTTTCACACAACGATCGATGGCAAATTTTAGTTCATTAAAATCAATTGGCGTTAGTAAATAATCAATCACGCCACATCTTAAGGCTTGATGAATACTTTGAAAGTTATCTCGTTTTGTCAAGATTATCACCTTAATATTTGGCAGGTGCTGTACTATTTTACGTTTAACGACAAAACCATCGATATCTAAATGATCGATTGCTATCAAAAGAATTTCCGGTAGAAGCTTTTCAGAAATAGCCAAAGCTTCTTGTTCCGTTTCAGCAGGAGGTAACACTTTTATATTCATAAATGAATCATTGATAGAACGTTGCAATGTTTCTTGTTCGTTTAAATCATTACTGACAATCAATAATCGGCACATGAGCAAACCCTCTTTTCTTTGATATATAATAGTCTTTTGTTTGTGAAATTTCATCTACTACTCTATAATACCCTGAATAAAATCAGCTTTCAAGTGGAATTGTTTGTGAAAAAAATCGTGAATAGGTAGATTTTGTCCATAATCTCCTTAAAATATTCCCTAACATATTGAATTAAATAGATTAAACTAGACTTGTAAGCGTTTAAAAAGAAAAATTGCTATCCCGTATACTTTAATAGCAGGTAGCGAAGAGTAACTCACAAAAAATAAAGGAGTGTTTGAAATGACTGAAGACATCAAAGTAAAAGAAATTGAAACACTAGTCACGACAGCAAAGAAAGCCCAAGCAAACTATGAAAACTATACACAAGAGCAGGTAGATGCTATCGTCAAAAATATCTATCAAAAAACACTTGATAATGCAGAGAAATTAGCTGTTTCAGCAAATAAAGAAACTGGTTTTGGTAAAGTTTCGGATAAAATAATTAAAAATACTTTTGCTAGTGAACAAGTATATGACAGTATTAAAGATTTGCCAACGGTTGGAGTGATTAATCGCCGTAAAGAGGATAAAATTATTGAGATTGGTATTCCTTTAGGCGTTGTAGCTGGTCTAATTCCTTCAACGAATCCAACTGCAACGGTTATCTTCAAATCGTTGATTGCGTTGAAAACTAGAAATGCGATTATCTTTTCTCCACACCCAAAGGCACTAAAATCAATCTTAATGGCAGCAGAAATCATTGAGCAAGCTGCTGTTGAAGCGGGGGCGCCAGCAGGTTTAGTCCAAGTAATTCAGGAGCCTACCTTGGATGCTACAAGTGCGTTGATGAAGCATACAGATGTGTCCTTGATTCTTGCGACAGGTGGTAAAGCGATGGTTCAAGCAGCCTATAGTTCAGGCAACCCAGCCATCGGGGTGGGTCCTGGTAATGTTCCTGTATTGATTGATGCAACAGCGGATATTGCTCAGGCAATTGATTGCGTGGTCAGAAGCAAGACATTCGATAACGGAATCATTTGTGCATCAGAGCAGGCATTGGTTGTTGATGCTTCAATAAAAGCTGAGGTAATTGAGCAGCTGAAAGCGAAGAAAGCGTACTTTATGAATAAAGACGAATCAGCAAAAGTGAGTAAATTTATTTTGAGAGAGACAGGGGCATTAAACCCTGATATTGTCGGGAAAAGTGCATCAGACGTCGCAAAATTAGTTGGAATCTCTGTCCCAGAAGAGACAACTATTTTGATCTCAGAACAAAGTGAAATCGGCCACCATAATCCTTATTCAAGAGAAAAACTAACACCAATTTTGGGATTATTTACTGTAGATTCTTTTGAAGCAGGTGTAGAAACATGTAAAGCGTTACTAGTTAATGAAGGAACCGGGCACACCGCTGTCATCCACACTACATCGGATGTTAATGCCGAAACATTTGGATTAGAGATGAGAGCATCGCGGATTTTAGTCAATACCTTAGGTGCATTAGGCGCGATTGGTGCGACGACAAAATTAGCTCCTTCAATGACACTAGGTTGTGGAGCAATGGGTGGAAGTAGTACAACAGATAATGTAACAGCTCATCATTTAATGAATGTAAAACGCATTGCTTACGGTGTAGAATAAAAACAAACAGATAAACTATTTTGAATTAAATCAACGTATCCTGTAATTGCCGATGATCTGAAGTGGCAATTGCAGGATATTATTGTTGAAGTAAGTGGTTTAATTAACTTATTTCACTAGTTTTTCTTGCATCTTAGACAAGCTTTAGGTAAACTAGTAAAGATTGAAAACTTGTCAAGGAGGTAATTTGAATGGCAAATCCAACAATTGCAATTGTCGGGCGTCCCAATGTAGGCAAATCGACGATTTTTAACCGTATAGCTGGTGAGAGAATCTCAATTGTAGAAGATACACCAGGTGTAACAAGAGACCGTATTTACGCCACGGGAGAGTGGTTAGGGCGTGAATTTAGTATTATTGATACAGGTGGTATCGAACTCAGTGACGAACCATTTATGGAGCAAATCAAACATCAGGCTGAAATCGCAATCGAAGAAGCAGATGTGATCATTTTTGTAGCGAGCGGTAGGGAAGGGGTTACTGATGCAGATGAATTAGTAGCCAGAATTTTATACCGAAGCAACAAACCAGTGATTTTAGCTGTCAATAAAGTGGATAATCCTGAGATGAGAAATGATATTTATGAATTTTATTCTCTAGGGTTAGGCGATCCATTTCCAATTTCCGGAAGCCATGGATTGGGTATCGGAGATGTTTTAGATGAAGCAGTTAAACATTTTTCAACCGAAATCGAAGAAGAAGATGACGAGACAATCAAATTTAGTTTGATTGGACGTCCGAATGTTGGTAAATCATCACTGATCAATGCCATTCTAGGTGAAGATCGTGTGATTGTATCAGAAATCGAAGGAACAACTCGTGATGCAATCGATACTCATTTTGAATCTGAAGATGGGCAAAAATTCTTAATGATTGATACGGCTGGTATGCGTAAACGTGGCAAGGTCTATGAATCAACAGAAAAATATAGTGTCATGCGTGCCATGCGCGCTATTGAACGTTCAGATATTGTTTTGATGGTTTTAAATGCCGAAGAAGGCATTCGTGAACAAGACAAGAAAGTTGCTGGATACGCTCATGAAGCAGGACGTGGTATTATTATCGTAGTCAATAAATGGGATACAGTTGAAAAAGAAACGAACACCATGCGTGATTTTGAAGAAGAAATTCGAGATGAGTTCCAATATCTTGATTATGCACCAATCATATTTGTATCTGCATTAACGAAACAACGGTTAAATAAATTGCCAGAACTAATTGAATTAGTTAGCATGAATCA